>WBZP01000014.1_pt1 | contig 236103 bp, 168 predicted proteins | sample 5204301 | NCBI WGS metagenome assembly WBZP01 (sample SAMN12412401, study PRJNA552823) | activated sludge metagenome | isolation source: activated sludge from nitrification reactor of wastewater treatment plant... | place: USA: Pennsylvania | collected 2017
TGCCTGCATTGCAGATCGTGGTGCTGCCCGAAATGGTAGCAGCGGGCAGGGCGTTCACGGTGAGGGGTGCATTGGCGGTGGCGGTGCAGCCGTTTGCGTTAGTGACCGTTAGGCTGAAAGTAGTTGTGGCAGCAGGGCTGACCGATGCGCTTGCAGTGGTTTGCCCCGACGACCAGAAATAGTTGACAAAGCCGGGCGTGGCGCTCAACAGCGCCGTTGTGCCTGCACACACCGCGTTGTTCCCGCTGATGCTGACCACCGGAGGAGCCGGAATGCTGGCTGTTGTGGTGGCCGTGCCGCTGCAACCGTTATTGTCGGTCACCGTTACAGTGTAAGTGCCGCCGGCAGTTACAGAGGTGCTGGCCGTGGTCGTCCCATTGCTCCACAGGTAGGTGTTAAAACCCGCTCCTGCCTGCAAAATTAATTGATTATTGCACTGATAGGGCAATGAAGTGATATTGGGGGTTAAGGTATTAGAAACAGCTAAGGTAGTGGTGGCAGAAGATGTACAGCCATTTGAGGCTGTCACGGTGACACGGTAAGTACCGGGTGTATTGACAGTAATGGCGTTGGTGGTATTGCTATTGCTCCAAAGGTATGCAGTAAAATTGGAAGGAACCGTGAAAGTAGCATTGTTACCCGGGCAGATCGTAGAAGGTCCGCTAATGCTCACTACGGGTGCAGGTAACACATTTAATGTAAAAGAGGCGGAGGAAGTACAATTGTTCACATCTGTGACGGTGACCGTATAAATGCCTGCCTGCGTCACCTGAATAATATCCGTTTGTGCGCCATTGCTCCAGCGATAGCGGTTAAAGCCGCCTGTAGCCGTTAGTATCCCGTTGGTGCCGGCACATATCCGGGACGGCCCGTTTATATCAACCACAGGCGGCAAAGGGATAACGGCTTCAATTGTGGCTGTCCCTGTACAGCCTGCGGTATTTGTTACAGTAACCGTGTAGGAACCGTCTTGAGTAATGGTAATAGGATTGCCATTCTGGCCGCTACTCCAGCTGTAATTCGCAAAACCCGTTGTTGCAGTCAATATGCGTTGTCCATTGCAATTGGTCGGCCCCTGTGCAATGGTGGCATTTACGGGAGGTAAAATATTAACAGTGCGATTGGCGGTGCCTGTACATCCATTGGCTTCTGTCACGGTGACTGTATAGGTACCACTTACAAAGACAACATTGCCCGGCCCGGAGCTGCCATTACTCCAATTATAATTAGCAAACGGCCCGTTGGTGACGTTCAGCAGGGCAGGCTGTCCAAAACAAATCGGCGGAGGATTGTTCAGTACAGGAACGGGCCGTGGCAGGGTAGTGACTGTAGCGGTTCTGGTAGCAGTACAGCCTGCGCTATTAGTGGCAGTGACCGTGTAATTGCCTGCACTGATAACGTTGATATTAGGACTGTTGCCTCCTGTATTCCAGCTGTAACCGCTGAATCCCGGAGTGGCCTGTAACTGCGTGGTACCACCGCTGCAAAAAGATAAATTGCCGCTGATGTCAACCGACGGCGGTGGCGGAATGCTGACATTGGCAGTGGCCGAGGCCGTACACCCGGCGGCATTGGCCACTGTGACCGTATAAACATTCGATGTGTTGACGCTGATGGGGTTTGTGTTTTGACCCGTACTCCAATTATACATTATAAAACCTGCGCCTGCGTTGAGATTGACGCTATTGGTGGTGCAATTGGTTGTTTGTGTAATATTGGCAGATACATTGGACGATCCTCCAATGGTAATGGAAGCGGTACCAGAACAGCCACTGCTGTTTGTAACCGATAAGGTGTAAGTGCCGGGTGTATTGACCGTGATGGTCGGCCCGCTCGCTCCGGTGGACCAATTATAGGTGCTATATGGGTTGGTGGAATTGAGTGTGGCACTTCCTCCGGGGCATATATTCAAAGCAGTTGTCGAAATGAGAGGGGGTATAATGGTACCGTTTGTAAGGGTGATACTGGCCGTAGCCGTACAACCGCCGGGTGCAGTGGCCGTTACAGAGTAAGTACCGGCGCTGTTGATCTGGGTAGTGGAAATATTGGAACCATTGCTCCAGTTATAGCCTGTAAAGGTAGTGGGATTGGCGGATAAGGTCGCAACCGGTCCGCAAAAAACAGGCGGCCCGGCAATGGAAACGGTTGCCGGAGTAGCATTCACGATCAAACAGCCTACGGGGGTGGTGGCACAAACACTGATTACGTCTAAACAGACATTGGAAGTGGCCGCAACAGGAAAATTCACTTGTATCTGATTGGTACCCAAGCCGGATACAATGGTGGCTGGTGGGGTAACGGACCAGTTATAAGTAAGCCCCGGAAAAAAAGGGACGTTGTAGGTAACCGTACTTCCTGCACACACAGATGTGTTGCCTACGATAAAAGGTGGAATCGGAATGGCGGGCAGTATTGGTACAAAGAGACATACGGGGGCACTGGCGCAGGGTGATGCTACCTGCACACATAAATTGAGGGGGCCGGAAATCATAGTTAGTGAAATAACCCCATTCGAATGTGAAAACTGGGAAAAACTACCCGATGTGATGGATACATTATAAGTATAGGCCGGGTTATAATTCGTAATGGTATAAGTGGCCGGTGTATTCGCACACAAAGGGTTTGGTCCAGTCACCACCGGAGCGGGAGGCGGACACTGCGCCCGGATGTTTTGCTGTACGCAAAGGCAAATCAGAAGAGAAAAGAAGAACCGCATGGCGCAAAGTTGGTTATTTTGCTGCATCCCACGTACAACATAAAAGTTTTTTTTGTAGTTCTTTTTAATGGCCATGTCCTTTTCGGTAAAAATAGAAGGCGGTATTTGGGCGTTTATGCAAAATATGCGTTTTCTTTGTCATTTATCCGTTTTCTTTTGCGCCATCTCCTCTTTATCGGCCCAAAGTGATGTTCTTTCTTTCGTCAATCCCTTTATTGGTACAGACGGCCACGGGCATACGTATCCGGGGGCCACGCTGCCTTTCGGGATGGTACAGCTCAGCCCGGACACCCGACTAACGGGTTGGGACGGTTGCTCCGGTTATCATTACTCCGACTCCCTGATTTATGGTTTTAGCCATACCCATTTGAGCGGCACCGGTGTGCCTGACTACTGCGATCTATTATTTCAACCTTTTACAGGAAGCATTCCGCTGGAAAACACAGAGTACGCTTCCGGTTTCTCTAAAAACACAGAAAAAGCCGAAGCAGGTTATTATGCAGTGACCCTCAACAAAGACCGCATACGGGCAGAAATGACTGCTACTCTTCATACAGGTGTACAGCGCTATACTTTCCCCCCCAACCGAACAAAAGGGGGAGTGGTGCTGGATCTGCGCCACCGCGATTCCGTGCTGGATGCTACTTTAAAAATTGTCAATGACCGCGAAATAGAAGGCAGTCGTTTTTCCAACGGGTGGGCCAAAGAGCAAAAACTTTACTTTGTCGCGCGTTTTTCCCGACCTTTTTACAACAGCATCGCCCTGGATATGAGTCGGAACCCGCGAGAAGCACAGCGGGAAGTACACAGTACCGCCATTGTGGGTATTTTTCAGTTTTACAACTACGATGCCCCTTTGGTCGTTGTCACGGCCATTTCGGCGGTGAGCATAGCCGATGCCCGGCGGCAATTGATTCAGGAGTGCGACCATTTTGATTTTGATAAAGTAAAACAGGAAACACAGGAAGTGTGGCGCAAACAACTATCTAAAATAACCGTAAAAGGCGGGACTGCTGCTCAAAAAACCACGTTTTACACTGCTTTATACCACCTGTTTTGTGCGCCCAACGATTTTGGCAATCACCCGGATGCTTACACCGTTTTTTCCCTTTGGGACACTTACCGGGCTGCCCACCCGCTCTTTACCCTGCTGGAACCAAAGCGCACGCAGAATTTTGTAAAGAGTATGCTGGCCTTTTATAAAAAAACGGGCGACTTGCCTGTCTGGCCGCTTTGGGGAGAGGAAACGGATTGCATGATTGGAAACCACGCCGTGTCCGTTATTACAGACGCATGGGTAAAGGGCCTGCGCGACTACGACCGGAAACTGGCCCTCCAGGCCGTACAACGGGCTACCAACCGCCACCGTTTTGGACAAGACCTGTACCGACAAAAAGGATATGTGCCTGCCCAAAAGGAAAGTGAATCGGTTTCCAAAACTTTAGAGTACACCTATGACGACTGGTGTGCAGGCGTTCTGGCCGAGGCCATGGGAGAACAGGACAGTGCCCGCGTACACTTCAAGAGGGCACACTCTTATAAGAACCTTTTCGATCCCGCTTCGGGTTTTTTTCGCGCCAGGAACAATGCCATGTGGCACCAGCCTTTCGATCCTACAGAAGTAAATTTTAATTACACGGAAGCCAACGCCTGGCAGTACCGTTTTGCTGTTCCGCATGATGTGTCCGGTTTGATGGAGCTGCTGGGCGGCAAAGCGCGTTTTGCCGCTGCTTTGGACAGCCTGTTTGAAGGAGATTCGCAAACCACCGGACGCAATCAGGCAGATATTACCGGCCTGATTGGTCAGTATGCACATGGCAACGAACCCAGTCACCATGTTGCGTACCTGTACAATTATGCAGGAAAACCCCACAAAACGCAGCATCGGGTCCGGCAGATCATGGATGACCTGTACAGCGACCGCCCCGACGGACTGTGTGGCAACGAAGACTGCGGACAAATGTCAGCCTGGTATGTTTTTTCAGCCCTCGGCTTCTATCCTGTGTCCCCCGGACGTGCCGATTATACGCTGGGTACTCCCTTGTTTGAGCAGGCAACTTTGCATTTGGAAAACGGAAAAAAATTTGTCATTGAAGCAAAAGGCGTATCGCAAACACAATATTATTTACAAAAAGCAAGCCTCAATGGCCAGCCCCTGCCTGCCAATCTCTTGTTGCATAAAGATATTGTGGAAGGTGGTATCTTGCGCTTAGACATGGGGGCGCAGCCCGGGGAATTTGGCACAGCCCCGACCGCGCATCCCGTATCGGAAATAGCACCGGAGGGTTTCCCGCCACTCCCTTTTGTGGCCTCCGGGAAGCGTACTTTTCGGGGACAACAGACCGTCACCTTAGGCTGTATGGATCAGACAGCTGCCCTTTGGTACGCTTTGCGCAATGGCTCCTCTCCCCTTATTTTTCGTGCTTATACCAAACCTGTTGTCTTGGATAAAACAAGCGAAATGGTATTTTACGCTGAAAAAAACGGACAAAAAAGTCCCACAGATGAAGCCATCTTTTATCAGATTCCCGAAGGCTTGACTGTCCGGGAATACCACACTTCCTACAGCCCCCAATATACCGCAGGAGGCAACGAAGGGTTGACAGACGGCCTGCGGGGTTCGGAAGACTTCAGAACGGGTGGCTGGCAGGGGTTTGAGGGGAAAAATGCAGACCTGACGGTGGATTTGGGTAAAAAACAGCGCATTAAGGGGGTATCCGCCGGATTTTTGCAGGATGCCCGCTCATGGATTTTTTTTCCCACCACTCTTCGGGTATCTGCCTCCGCAGACGGCCACAACTTTGAACTGATCGGGGTGGCCGAAAATAAGATTAAGATGTCCGAAAACCCCGTTCTTCTACAGGAACTGCAAGTTGTACCTGTCGGGTCGGCAGCACAAAAAAAATACCGCTATGTACGCATTACAGCCCTGACACCGGGGCAATGTCCCGCCGGTCATCCGGGCGCGGGTTTGCCCTGTTGGGTGTTTGTGGACGAGGTGCAGATCAGGTGAACAGGGGGCGTAGAGTGATTCGGTGACTTCCGTGGCTCAATCCGAAACGTTAATTTTTAATTTTTTATATTAGTTGTTGAGGTAAATCAAAATATTGTTTTAAATTTGCCCCGACAATATTTTATTCAAAAAACACCTTTCCGGGATATGCCGCTTGTTCCTTATACTGGTCCTTTTGGGAAACCCGAATTGCTGCACCTGCTGCGCCGTACGCTTTTTGGCGTGAAAAAGGCCGATCTGGTTCTGTTCAATAACAAGACTTTGCAGCAGGTGGTCAACAGCCTGCTGACCCCTCCTGCCCTGCCTCCAAATCCGCCTTTGGTGGACTATACCGGAGACCCCGATATTGCGGTGGGCAGCACGTGGGTGAATGGGCCATCCAATAATACTTACCAGACCCAACGCGGTTCTTCCCTCAGAGCATGGTGGATCGGACAGATGCTCAATCAGGGCAGCAACATACGTGAAAAAATGGTGCTTTTTTTGCACAATCACGCGCCAACCACCATAGCAGGTGCTGTCAATGAAGCCATTTTTGCTTATCGCTACAACGTACTGCTACGCGATTATGCGCTGGGCAATTTCAAGTCTTTTATCCGCGCCCTGACCATTGATCCGGCCATGTTGTTCTACCTAAACGGACGCTCCAATTTTCGCAATGCGCCCAATGAAAACTATGCGCGTGAATTGCAGGAATTGTTCACCGTCGGAAAAGACCTGCCTGTTCATTTCACCGAAAGCGATGTGCAACAGGCAGCGAAGGTACTCACCGGCTGGCGGGTGAATACCACTACTCTGCAAACCTATTTCGACCCGAATGTACACGACACCGGGAACAAAACCTTTTCTTCGTTTTATAATAACACTGTTATTCAGGGCAGAACAGGGGCTACAGCAGGTGACCTTGAGCTGGATGCGTTGTTGAACATGATTTTTGCCCATCCCGAAGTGGCCCGCCACATCGTCCGCAAAATCTATCGTTTTTTCGTTTATTACGATATAGACAATAGCATAGAGAATAATGTGATTGTACCGCTTGCCGACATTTTCCGAAATGGAAATTATGAAATAAAACCTGTTTTGCAGGCACTTTTTACCAGTCAGCACTTCTTCGACCACATAGAATCCAAAGGATGTGTGATTCGCAACCCTTTGGAATTTTGTGTAGGCACTGGTCGCACTTTCGGCCTGACCGGCACTGCTGCGCCCGGCGACATTACGGGCATCTACCGCAATTACCGCTTTTTCCGCGACAGCGCCAATCAACAAACCATGGACGTTGGTACCCCGCCCGATGTGTCCGGCTGGCCACCTTACTATCAAAAGCCCAATTTCCACGAACTTTGGATCAATGCTGATACCCTGCGCAAACGCAAAGAGTTTCTAGACCGCATTGTGATATCCGGGTCGAATGGCATGAAAGCGGACATTTTGCTTTTTACTTCCACTTTGAGCAATCCTGCCGATCCCAATGCCCTCATTGCAGAAGTATTGGAACTGGTACACACATTGCCTTCCGATTCGGCAGTCATACTCAGCCTGAAGAGCATCCTGTTGTCTAATCAGACTTCGGATGCTTATTGGACCGTTGCCTGGAATGCTTATCAAAGCAACCCCACCAACATGACCAACCTCAACATCGTTCGTACCCGCCTGCAAACTTTTTATCAGGCCGTACTCGGCATGGCGGAGTACAACCTTGTCTGATGTCTGCACTATGAAAATTGACCTGTTGCTCCAATCTCTTCACTCACTACTCGTCTAAACGCCTTTTTGCATGAAACGCCGCGACTTTCTGAAAGTTTCTGCCCCTTTCGCCGCCGTACCCTTTTTCTCCGGTCGCTTATTTGCAGCCTCCATGCCCGTTTCGCTGCTTGACGCGGCCCTGATGAATGCCATGCCTCCACAGGACGATCGGGTACTGGTCATTGTGCAGATCAATGGTGGCAATGACGGTCTGAATACGGTGCTGCCGCTGGATCAATATTCCAGATTGGCAGTGGCACGTCCGAATATTCTTATTCCCGATACGGCTGCGCTGCGTTTGGGCAATACACAAACAGGCTTGCACCCTTCCATGACCGGGATGCGCGACCTGTTTAATCAAAGCAGGCTGTCCATTATTCAAAGCGTCAGCTATGCCAACCCCAATTTTTCGCACTTCCGGGCAACGGATATATGGATGTCCGGTTCCAATGCTACCTCTGTGGTGAACTCCGGTTGGATCGGGCGTTTTCTGCAATTTACCTACCCCGGATTTCCGGATCAATACCCGAATCCCACCATGCCCGACCCCCTCAGTATTGCAATCGGGTCGAGTCTCGACCTATTACTACAGGGGTATAGCATCAGTACCGGGCAAACGGTACCCACCAATTTCTCCGGCAGCCTGACCTCCCTGTTGCCGTATCGAAACAGCACCGTTCCCAACACTAATGCAGGTATTGAAGTAGCCTTCCTGCGCAACCAGCAACAATACACCAATCAATACGGCACCAATATTGTCAATGCATGGAATGCCGGTACCAACTCCATCACCTATCCGACCCCCCCGCAGGGCGTAGGCAACAACCTGTCACAGCAATTGCGCATTGTGGCACGGCTCATCAAAGGCGGCCTTAAAACCCGGGTTTACTGGGTGCGTACCGGCGGCTTTGACACCCACGCCAATCAGGTGGACAATGCCAATAAAACACTGGGTGCACACGCGAATCTGCTCCGCGAACTTTCCGATGCCATCAGCGCTTTTCAGAACGATTTACAGGGATTGGGCTTGGCCGACCGCGTCATGGGCATGACTTTTTCCGAGTTTGGCCGTCGCATCAAATCCAATGCTTCTTCGGGTACGGATCACGGCACTGCTTACCCGATGTTTCTCTTCGGAACGAAACTCCGTACCGGCATTGTTGGCACCAATCCTGTGATTCCGGCAAACGCCGGAGTGAACGACAATGTACCCATGCAGTATGACTTTCACTCGGTTTATTTGTCTGTCCTGAAAGAGTGGTTTTGCCTGACCGATGCCGATGCCAACGCTGTACTGGGCTTTGGCGGCGCACCGCTTTCTACCATTAATGCCGACTGTTCCGCACTTCCGGTGATTATGACCTTCTTCTCAGCGGAAAAGGCCAACAAACAGGACGTACACGTTACCTGGGGAACTGCCGGGGAGGACAATGCCCGGGACTTTGAAGTGCAGCGCAGTACCGACGGGGTGCGTTTCACTACCATTGGCACTGTGGCAGCGAAAGGACACGCACACGAACCGGAGCGGTACGAGTATTTAGACGAAGCGGTACCCTTGCAAAAAGGCAATGTTTTTTACTATCGCCTCAAAACACGCGATAACGACGGGGCATTTATGCTTTCAGAAATACGCTCCGTAACCTTCGAAGCCGCAGACGGTGCTTTTGCAGCCACCGTCTCGCCCAATCCCTCCACCGACGGACGCGTTCAACTCAGCCTCAGTGGACATTTAGAAGAAGATACGATGACCGAAATTGCCGTGACTGATCTGTATGGGCGCATGCTCTACCAACAGGAGCAGGTTTTTCCGACAGGTGCGCTTATTCCGCTGGACCTCGGCGGCGACGGCGGCGCTGCCGCTGCCGGAATCTATTTTGTAACGGTGCGACATGGCGCTCGAAAAGCAGTTCAAAAGGTGGTGGTTCGTTGAACAGTTACGCGCATTTTGTGGAACCGGGATATTTGCATACCTTTGACGGGGCAATGTAAAGCATTGTTGATCACAAAACAACATACAACATGGCCATAGAAGAATGTGTACTATTTAGTTAAATCTCTATAAGTTGCAGCCCCAAGGGGTAAGGCGATCATATAAATTGGTGTATCCACACATTCTCTAATCAGAAACGTACAAGCTGCGGCATATATGGCAAAAACAACAGGTTCCTTATCCAAATCGAAAGATAAAAAAAAGACAAAGAAGGCAGCGAAGGTCGCAAAGGTATCCTACCACCGCCGCCCGGAGGACATGACTTTGGACTTGTGGCAACTGGGTTTGCGCAAACAATTCGGAGAAGAAAACTCCTTCCAGGTGACAAAGAACGGCGGCGGCGGGCTGTCAGGCCAGTACGAAGTCTGGAACCCGACTACACGCAATGCCTACGAAGTGCATATACGCACAGCACTACCCAAAAAAGGGTTGCCCCTGCCCAATACCCTGACATTCATGGGAAATACCTGTAGTTGTCAGGATTTTAAGACAAACCGCCTGGGTCTTTGCAAGCATATCAGCGCCACCCTGCATCACATTGGAAAAAAACGCGGTGGGAAGAGCGCATTACGCAAGCCATTGGAAGAAGAAACAGCCGCTATTTACGTGGATTATTGGGAAATGCCGCGATTGCGGATTTATATAGGAACCCGGGATCGGGCGCTGTTGTCCGACTGGTACCCGAAATGGTTTGATCGGGAGGGCTATATACTACCGCAGGGGGTGGCGCATTTCGATCAGGTAGTGGCCGAGGCACGTGCCATTCAGCCCGATATCCGGTGTCTTCCGGAAGCCATAGACCAGATTGCAGAGCAGCGCGACACCATGCACCGGCAAAAGCGACTGGCGCAAATTATGCCGCTTGGAGAAGACAGCCCCTATTTAGATAAGTTATTGAAAGTCAAGATGTTCCCCTATCAAAGACAGGGGGTTTGGTTTGCGGCCAATGCCGGTCGCTGCATGATTGCCGATGAAATGGGCTTGGGGAAAACCATACAGGCCATTGCTGCCGCCGAAATATTACGGCGCGAATTGGGGGTTCAGAAAGCCATTGTAGTGTGTCCGACTTCCCTGAAGTATCAGTGGAAAATGGAGATAGAAAAATTCACGGACACGCCCGTGAACGTGGTAGAGGGGCTACAGACAAAACGCATTCACCAGTACGAGAATCACGAGGCTTTTTTCCAGATTGTCAGCTACAATGCCATGGCCAACGATGCAAGCCATCTGGCAAAGACAAAGCCCGACCTGCTCATCATTGATGAAGCCCAACGGATTAAAAATTTCCGTACAAAGGTGTCTATGCAGCTCAAAAAAATAGAAAGCCCCTATCGTTTTGTACTGACAGGCACCCCTTTGGAAAACAAATTAGAAGAACTGTACGCCATTACCCAGTTTGTTAATCAACATAAACTGCCACCGCTTTATCGCTTTTTAGACCGGTATCAGATTTTGGGAGAAAACGGCCAGGTCAAGGGCTATCAAAATTTGAAAGAAATCGGGGCGACGCTTTCCGATTGTCTGATTCGCCGACTTAAAAAGGATGTATTGAAGCAGTTGCCCAAACGGATGGATAAAGTCCTGTTTGTGCCAATGACGCAGCAGCAAAAAGACATTCACCGCGATCTGGCTGATGGGGTGGCCCGTTTGGTGGCCAAGTGGCGCAGGTTTCATTTTCTGAATGAGACGGACCGGCGTAAGCTCATCCTGTGCCTTTCTCAAATGCGCATGGTGGCAGACAGCACCTTTATTTTGGATCAGAAAACCCGTTTCGACACGAAAATTGATGAGTTAATGTGCATTTTTGAAGAAGCCCTTGCCGATGCCGATCAAAAAGTGGTGATTTTCAGTCAGTGGGAGCGCATGACCCGTTTAGTGGCACAAGAACTGGATGCTCGTTCCACGGGCTACGCTTACCTGCACGGCGGGGTACCGGGCATACAGAGGGCGGATCTGCTGGAACGCTTTCAGAATGACCCGGAGTGTCGCGTATTTCTCTCTACCGACGCGGGAGGCGTGGGTCTGAATTTGCAAAACGCTTCCCTGCTCATCAATTTGGACGTACCCTGGAATCCGGCCATTCTGGAGCAGCGGGTGGGGCGTATTTACCGCATGGGTCAGAAAAACAATGTGCGCGTTATCAACATGGTATCCGGCGACAGTATTGAACACCGCATGTTGGATATATTGAAATTCAAATCTTCGATGGCGCAGGGAGTGCTTGATCCCGACGGAGATGATACCATCTTTATGTCGGAGAGCAAGTTCAAACAATTTATGGATAGTGTGGAAACCCTGACGGAAGCGCCACATTGGCATCAGGCAGGTGTTTCCTCGTCGGATGCGGCCGACGAAATGTCGGAAAGCGAAGATTACGAAACGCCGCCTCAGCCCTCGGTACCTTCCCGGCAGGCAGATCATCCGGCCAAAGAAAAACCAGTGGTCGCCCCCTCTTTTGAAGATGATGATGTCCCGGAACCCGTCTCCGCAAAGCCTGCGGCGGCGGCTGTGGAACCGCAACCCACACCGCCCGACAACCAGACAGATGCACCGCAGCATGAGCCTGAAAGCGGGAAGGAAAAGCCTTCCGGCCCTTTGGCGGCTCCATCCGCAACAACCCTGCCACCGGAGCATCCGGGAACGGCACCAAGCCGTAGCGAAGCCACCCATCGCCCTGCCTCTGCGCCTCAGACACCCGGTGAACTGATTCAAACAGGCGTTTCCTTTTTCTCCGGGCTGGCCCAGACCCTGAGCAGTCCGGAAAAAACCCGGGAATTGGTGCAGTCTATTGTGGCAAAAGATGAACAAACCGGACAAACCTACCTGAAAATTCCGGTAGAAAATGCCGCAGTGGTGGAAAACGCTGTGAAGCTTCTGGGAGGGCTTTTGGCGGGATTGGGGCGCTAATGTTTGCTTACAAATGTTTTGGACTATATGTTATTAGCCGGTGTAGGAGGTAAATGGTTAGTGCAGCCTGTTGGAGTGCATGAAGGTAAAAGAGAAAATATTTATTTTTATTTTAAATATATGTATGAATATTTTTAATCAATACCTAATACATTAAATCTAAAAATATTTAATCCCATAACCAAGCAAATTTTGACAAGATAATGTGAAATAGTTATTTTTGCATCTTCAAAAACATAAAATAAAAAGAACATGAAACAGTTATCTTACACGGCTACACGGCTACACGGCTACACGGCTACACGGCTACACGGCAAATTAATTCTATAGCTATAGGATTAATCATTTTGATAAGCGTGTGTGTTGCGCCCCTTATGTCTCGTAATCCTGTCAATAATTTTGTACCAGGGTCCTTATTGACAATAGAGGAGCCGTGTGATTTATATGTAGATCTTTATCAGTATTATGTAGGTGAGGGGACAAATTATCCTACTGCTTCCAGCATAACCATTCCTGATAATGCCATTATTTATGTGGAAGGCGATTTTGTAATAGATATAGATGTTGCTTATAAAGGTGTCAAATTTGAGATAGCGCCCGATAAAGAAATTTTTGTACAGTGGAATGTTACATTACGTCTTGACGAGTGTATTTTATTTTCATGTGTTGGTAAATGGAATGGCATAAGGGCACAATCCGCTGCTAAAATATTCATGCAATCTTCCGAACTTTATCGGGCCACACGAGGTATATCCTATGATAACCCGCTTATCGGTGGAGTTCTATCTTTGAAAAATAATTACTTCCAAGACAATGAGGTGTCTGTATATTTGGGTGCAGCTACTAATGCTCTTATTCCTGTATCTGTTATAGAATTTCATAATAATTATTTTGTGGGAGGTATTCAATATCCTTCTAATTCAGCGATATATGTGGAGAACATGCCTCTTATCCTTCCTTTTAATGAAAGCGGAAAAAATACCATAATTAATGTGGCAACAGGTATCTTTGCCCGAAAGTGTAGCATTGTGGATATTAATAACATAGATATGAGTCACATAAATAAGGGGATAGATTATGATATGGGGATTGTTGGTACATTTGATTGCAAGTTTACAAATGCCAAAAGTGCCGGAATTGATATAGGAAGGTGCCAAGACGCAAATATTGATTTTTGTTTGTTTGACTGGGACAAGGAACTAATCACCGATATTAACCCTGCGACTCATTACGGACTAAGAATAAATGAACTCGCCCCTTCATGCCACCTACAAATAATTAAAAGTACATTTAATGCAAACTTAGATGGTTTAAATATTGATATTGCAAGACTACAGTACATCACAGGTGTTTTTATAAACGGAAATAACGCTGGCAACGATGTAAAAATTGATATTGTAAAAACTGAAAGTCCTAATAAGTTCACGATTAATGCGATGAATTCAAGGGGGATAAATTTGAGTGGAAGTTTTCCGAAGAGTACGAAAATAAATATAATATCCAATGAATTCTCAATGGGGGGTGTCTATGGTCCTCCCAACCTTTCCACCTATGGGATTCTGTGTAACAACGGCACTAAACACAATCTTAATATAAAAGAAAATGTATTTACCCCAATTCACGTACCTAATGACTTTGTGTATGGAATTGAATTGAGTGGTGCCGTGACACTTCCCACTCCCACCAACTATATAATACTTAATAAGTTCATTACTCATCAGCGCCACGGAATTCGTCTTACCAATTTTAGAAATGCCATGGTGTGCTCAAATACTTTCTTTGACGGGGGAGTCGGGATCATGTGTATAGGTATGGATAATGGTACAAGGCTGCAAAAAAACAAGACATATTACCCTCGATTGATCGATATTAATTCGTCCGGAGTTATTGGCAACCAGTTTATCGTCAATCCGGATCAGACCGTGCGCACTTACGGAAATGAATGGCATTATACATATTCGACGCTTCTGGGAGGATATACCTATGTGGACCCACAGGTACGTAATCAGAATTCTTCTGCACCCTTTGCAAGCCGCTTCATTGTTCATACTCCCCGATCCGGCAATCCTAACCTGCCAGGAACGACTTTCTATCCCTTTCACCCTTACAAAATCTCTCCGGATCCGAATTTAGTGCCTTGGTTCACGTATGTTCCTTTTTCAATGGTAATATCCGATTGCTATAAGGGAGATATTACCTTGCAGGAGAACGATGAAGAGGTAGCCAATGGGGCGTTTGCAGACTCCCTGGATGCAGCGACCCTGTGGGAATGGGAACGTTACTTGTACGACAATCTGGCAGAACACGCCGACTGGATAGACCTTAAAGCGGCTTATGGCAGTTTTATGTCAGCCAAAGCGTCGGGTATGTTGGCTGCTCTATACTCACTTGGCCGCTCCATAGAACAAGCTCATAGTCAACAAGCTGATTTGAGCAATAATATTGCAACAACTAACACTGCAATACAAGGGGCATCTTCTCAATTGAGGCAAATGCTTGCGCACGAAGGAGAGGACAGTTTGACATTAAAGAACATACAGCAGAAGCAAAAGGAATTACAGGTACTTTTCCTTGAGGCAGACAGATTATTAAAATCATACGATGCCCGTGTTAGACAAGCCTACCAGAATGCCCTTTCCATGCCTTTGCAAAGTATGCACCCTTCGGAAGCGCATTTATTCACCACTTATCGGGCCTACTTATCTCGTTATCTCCACACAGACCGGAGTATTCCACAGGACACCATTGATTTGCTTCTGACCATTGCCGCTCTTTGCCCGCGCACTGCGGGGCCGGGTGTCTATATGGCGCGCGCCTTGTTAGCCGATCTCTATCCTCAAGTGTCGTACAATGACGAACAGGAAGACTGCCTTCCCGAGGGTAGCGATTTAGGGGAGGAAGTAGAAAGCAGAGGCCAGGAAAACACATCTGCTAAATCTTTCCTCATCATCCCCAATCCTGCTTCTGAGGCATTCTCCGTACAATTGTCAGACGTTTCAGCAGGCTCTGTATTTATCCTGAACTCATTAGGACAGGTGATCAGGCAGCAATCCTTTACAGCAGGAAGTAGTCAAATGGCGATTGAGGGTACTTACGCACCGGGTCTGTATAGAGTCGTTGTACAGTACAGCAATGGCTTACATGAATCTGCTAATTTGAGCATTATAAAATGAGTATGCGTTTTTTTACATACCTCATCTTTATGGGCCTGGGCCTGCATACTGCCGTTGTTTTTGCTCAACAGAAAGGGGATTACCAGTGGATTATGGGAGTACCCAATAGTCCCACGCTGCATGGTACATTGATGGATTTCACGAGTGGACAACTGATACTGAAGCCTGTATTGAAGAATAATTTCTTCTACGCGGTGAATGCTTCTATTTGTGATCGCAATGGCCATTTATTGCTGTATTCCAACGGGTGCGATATGTTCAATGGCAACCACAGGAAGGTCATCAATAACACCGTTATACCACAGGGCTATTATCAGGAACTTTGTCCGGCGGGGCTGCCTTCCATTCAGGGCGGGCTGTTGTTGCCGCAGCCAGACAATGACACTATGTATTATTACTTTCATATCGAACTGGATGAGGTGTATCCGGATACCACGGGGACTTCCGAGTTGTTTCCTTTGGCTCCCCTGCATCTTTATTACATGGAAATACGCTATCCGCCCGGGGCGTCTAACGGAAGAGTGACAAAAAAGAGACAGGTGGCCGTCGCAGATACACTGGCGCGGTGTGGTATGAAGCCCGTACGTCACGCCAATGGACGCGACTGGTGGCTGCTCATGCCCGAAGCCCACAGCAACTGTTATTACAGGGTACTCATTACGCCCCAGGGGGTGCAAAACAAAGGGCGTACCTGTGTGGGATTTGCCTGGGGAGATGCAGATGGCACCGGACAAAGTTCCTTTTCGGAGCAGGGGGATGTGTATCTGCGCAGCGCCCCTTATGATGGCAAAGTATTCATCTATCCTTTTGACCGTTGTACAGGGGACTTATCGCAGCCGGTGATGCTGACTCCCTTCGAGGACAGCCTCTACATTGCAGGGGGCATCTGCACCTCTCCTTCCGGGCGTTTTTTGTACGTCACCAATGATACACATTTGTGGCAGTACGATTTGCAGGCAAGCGACATTTCGGGTAGCAGGATTTTGCTGGCGGCAACCGACAGTTGGGTGGATGAGGCCAATTTTGAAGACAGTTTTTGGATGATGCAATTGGGGCCGGATGGAAAAATTTATGTAGGCGGCACTGCGAATTTCAAGTACTTGCACGTCATCCATCAACCTGACAGTGCGGGGGTGGCTTCTCAGACAGAACGCCATGCGATCAAAATGTTCACGTACAATCATATCGGTATGCCCACCTTCCCCAATTTTCGGCTTGGTGCCCTCAAAGGCAGTGCCTGCGACACCTTGTTGCTCTCGTCGGCAGGAGATGCGGGTGTGCAGCGCGGCCCGGTTTTTAGTGCGTCCCCCAACCCGGCACAGGATCGAATTTCGATCCGGGCAAGCGGTCTGGACGGCAGCGTACAATGGCAATTGCGGGATGTACGCGGCCTGTTGTGGCGCACAGGCACCCTGCACGGGTCAGTACTGGAGTTGCCTTTAGAGGGAATGCCGCCGGGCATGTACTATTGGATAGCGCAGGATGCACGGGGTGTGCGCAGGGTGTTAAAATGGGCGAAAGTCACACCGTGAGGGCAAATTTTCGCTTTTGATGCTTAATTCAAAAAAATCATTGTACGTTTCCAGACTTATAAATAATATCCCCTATGCGCACACTCTGTTTTTTACTTTTTACAGCGGTTTCGTCTTACCTGCCACCAATATCCGCTCTATTTTCATTTCAAGTGCATCCAAACGCTTGTTAATAGCGCTGATGTCCTTTTGCAATTCATGCTCTGACAACACTGTGCCATGATTGACAACAATAAAATTATCAGTAGGTTGATGTATATTATTGGTGACGGGGGCCTTACCTTTGTAGCAAAATTGATTGCATTATGAAGCATCTCATTCCTCTCCTCACGTGCATTTTTTGCGCCCTTTTTGCCCTCTCTTTCCCTGCCTGCAAGGAAAAAGACCCGACCGTTATTGAAGGCACTATTTTTGATGCGGTGACTAAGAAGCCGATAAAATCGGCCTCTATTAATTACGTACCGTACGATCCTGATGTGGATGATATACCAAGTAGCTTATCTACTTTTAGTGATAGTTTGGGTCACTATCGAATGGAAGCAGCGCCGGAATTGGCGATTAGCAGTATTTCTATTTCTAAAACTGGCTATCAGACTATTGGTAATTTCAACAATACCTTCCCTGCTTACAAACGTAATGAATATAGCCTGATTGATATCTATTTGAATCCAAAATAGGTAACAAACAAATTTCCCTTTTCACATACTTAACTTTTCTTCACTATGAAACACCCTGTTGTTTTCAGGGGTAGGTTCGCTATGCACTTACCTGTCCTGCTATTCCTTTGGAATCCCTGCTCTCACCCTGTTTTTGCCCAGAATTGTCCTGTTTCGGCGGCTACTGCCAAATACTGGCAATACCGCGAGCGATTTAATCGGCATTTTATTGTCACGGATCGAAATCCCTCCGGCTGTATCAACGATGGCATCGGGCAGAATGCCGATGATCCCTGTAAATGCACCAAAGAGGGATATGGCCTTCCGGGTACTGCCATAAAAATAGAGCCTAACGGGAACTATGGATTAGGCATTAGAAACGAACGATTTTTAGACGATGATGAAACTATCCCCAATTGGGAATACGACCCTGCCTGTTCAGGTGGCACCTCCTGGCAAAACAATGCAAAGCATAATTTTTTAGACATGGGTTCAGAAACCCCTACTCAGGTGGGTTGGAATATGGTGGCCCTGAGTACGGAATTCGAACTGTTGAAAAAAAACGGACAAACCGCAGAGGCGCAAAGGGTGTTGGAGGAGATATTTTTATCCCTCCAAGCCATGCGGCGATTGGATATACAATTGCAGTGTCTTGCTAAAAGGAGATATGATCAGATGAAAGCATCAGGCCAAACAGAGCTCTTATGTCACTCCCCCTACACTTCAAGAGAACATCCTCATTTTGATACGGAAATTGACACGGCTGCCTGCAATTTTGTCCCACGAACGGACGGGTTTGGCGATTTTTTTCTGAGAGAAGATGCTACTCAGGCATTAGAGCCAATTCTCCATGACTCTACAGAGGGCAAATATAATATAGACATGATTAAATCTGATTTTTCTTTTACAAGAAAACCGCCCTGTGAAACAAATTTTATTGAGATGTGTTATCTCTATATGAGACAAAATTTCATGAGTCAGGATCAATTGATTGGCATCATGCTGGGTCTGGCCTTCATCAAACGTTATGTATCGGCCACTGACAGCGTAACTACCTGCGATGGAAGGAAATTCTCTGTTCTCTCCCCGGCACAGAGGCTGGCACGCAGTTATATTAACAATATGGACGACGGAGACGGGCATTTAGCCTGGCCTGGAGCAAGAGACTGCCTCCATAAGACCGCTAAATTGAGTATGAGTGAAGGAGGTAATCTGACTTATACAGCGCGTGGATTACGGGGTTCTTTGGCGTATATTACGGGTAATGCGTCGGATAGGTTTTCCCGAAACTCTGAATGGGAATGGATAAAGTGGAGGATGTTACAAACGCAAACAGATGTTAATCGCCGCGAGCTTGGGAATGTCAATTTTTGGCTTACATTAACTGCCATCAAGGGGGACTTAGGGCAATCCTCAGGTAATGAAGTCGGTATTTTTTATCAAGGGGTTAATAAGACCAACAAACAGTTATACCCGCTCATCAATAATCTGTTGCATCCGGGGGGAACTGACATTCCGGTGGACAAGGCATATTTAGAAAATCTCTTATGTTCAGCCCCTTGCGAAGGCTCCTGTTCCAAAAAACCCGACTATGACGCTGTCAGGGCGCAACAGCCTTCTGCCTGGCCTGCATTTGAATGTCCTAACACGCCTGGCTGGACAGGGCAGCGCTGGGATGGCACTGGTCAGGATATCAATGATCAAAAGTGGTCCAATCATATTGGCAACGGTTTGGATTATATGGTGCTGCATAATATGTACTTGCTGAAATATCATCCCAATGAGGCGTTTTACAATCCGGCCCGCTTCAATGCCAATGCAATGGGTGTCAGCCCGAATCGCTATAATGGAGATGACTTTATACAGGGTCCCGGCCTGATTTGTCCCGGCGTATCGGCCCAATACAAGGTACTCCCCACATACGGGCCGGACAGTCTCATGTCGAATTATACGTGGAGCAGCAGTGGGAATATCTCTCTGTCCGGCACAAGTGGTATGGCTACCAGTGCAACCATCAACAGCACCGCCAACCAATCATTTATTGAGATTAAATTTCAGGAAAATCGACAGTTGCCTCAAAGATATAATGGTAATGTTGTCCAACCTCTTCGAATGTCAACTGACCGCTGCTATTCCACCTACCGCAAGCCTATCAACACGCGATCAGTCAATTATGATATTGCACCGGATATACAACACTGCTTCTGGATTCATGAAGTGTCTGTAGAACCCGTCCCTGTTGATACGAATGTCAAAGTGGAATGGACGATCAGAAATCTTGAAACCAATCAAGTGTTAACGGAACGCGGTTATAGGTGCATCTATTCAACTATTATTGATCCCTCGGCAGTATCCGGTACGGTTCGCATTAAAATGAAAGTTACAGACCATTGCGGTCAAACAGAAAAAGAGCATGAATATCCCTATTCCTGCGATAACGGAGGCGGACGGGAAAATCTTATCCTTGTACCCAACCCGACTACTGACGTTTGCAGTATTACTTTCCCGCCAACTGCGATCAGTGCGTGTGGCGGAGAGCCATTTGCAGGAACCGGCGTATCCGTTTATATCTATCCGGCCACTTCTTTCATTCCGGCTATGGTAACCAATATCAATAGCAACGGCGGCACCATCCATCTCAATCAACTGCCTAATGGTGCATATCGGGTGGTGAGTAGATTATGCAATTCCTCCCTGCCAATTGGCTCTGTCTTAATCATTTCACGTCTGTAACATTCAACTCAACTTTTTCACATTATGAAACATCACATCATACTTCCCTTGTTCCTGTTCTTACAGGTATTTACTGCCTGTGGTAACAACGAGAACAATAACCCGACTGCTGTTGCCGAACTGCTCACTTCCGCTAACTGGACAAAATTCGACAACCCCGTCAGTGTGGACGGTTCCAATAATTTTGTCAGTAATATATCAGATTGTTACAAAGACGATATCTGGATATTCGAGACCAATGGCAAAGGTCGTGTGGAAGAGGGGCCGGTACTCTGCGACCCGGATGATCCGTTTACTCTCACATTTGTCTGGAGGCTTGAAGAAAATGACACGGTGCTGACTATCGCCATAAGCGCCGGTGGTGCAACAGCTGATGAAACAAGGTATAGTATTGTGTCTGTTACAAACGACCGATTAGAATTATTAAATCTGTCAACAGATTTATTACCGGCAAAATCAAAAATTATCCTGATGCGTTGAGGGGTTGGATAAACATTTGAACACCCCTGCAAAATCGCACGCTCGTGCTCGAAGCCCACAGCAACTGTTATCACAGGGTACTCATTACGCATTCGCGGAAAGCGACAGTTGGGTGGACGAAGCTAATTTTGGAGACAGTTTTTGGATGATGCCATTGGATCCGGATGGCACAGGATGAGCAGGACACAAGGAGCGTATTGAAATGGGTAAAAGCCAGGGAATAAAATGAGCACACTCAGGCAGATGGTAGCCGAAGGTTTTTTTGGAAAATGTATGCTCCGGGCGACGCGGTCGGGGCTACCCCAAATCTACCCGCACCAAATTGCCAAACTGCTCCACGCGGTGGGCAATCATCGCCGGGGTCAGCCCTTTCAGGCGCTCGATGCTGAATTTTTCCACACAGAAAGAGGCCATCGCAGAGCCATACACCACGGCGCGTTTCATATTTTCGAAAGAGGTATCATCGGTTTTGGCGATCCAGCCCATAAAACCGCCGGCGAACGTGTCGCCTGCACCCGTGGGGTCAATCACCTCAGCCAGAGGCAGTGCCGGGCAGAAGAACATATCTTCTCCCCGATGAAACAGCAGGGCACCGTGTTCGCCTTTCTTGATAATGACATATTTAGGCCCCATTTTATAAATGGCCCGGGCGGCGTTCAGCAGGGAATGCTGCCCGGAAAGTTGGCGGGCCTCCTCGTCGTTGATCGTCAATACATCTACGCTCCGGAGTACGGCTTTGAGGTCTTCCAGCGCGTTGTCCATCCAAAAGTTCATGGTGTCCAAAGCCACCAATTTGGGGCGCTGGTGCATTTGTGCCAATACAGCCATCTGGATAGCGGGCACTAAATTCCCCAGCATCACATAGTCGGCATGTTGCCAATGTGGCGGCACAACGGGATCAAAAGTGGCCAACACATTGAGTTGGGTGTCGAGCGTATCGCGTGTATTGAAGTTTTCATGATAACGACCCGCCCAAAAAAAGGACTTCTCTCCTACTTTGATTTGCAGGCCATCCAATTCTACCCCCCGATGCTCCATATAGCGCAGCATGTCTTCCGGAAAGTCGTCTCCGACCACGGATACAATGCGAATGGGTTTGGTAAAGTAGGAAGCCGCCAAAGAAATGTACGTGCAGGCCCCGCCCACGACTTTTTCAGCGCGGCCAAAGGGGGTTTCAATATCATCGAAGGCAACAGTGCCTACAGCAAGCAAACTCATGGAGAAAGGTTTTATAAAAACATGAAAAACAAAAATGGGCGCAAAAGTCTTACTTTTTTGTAAATATTTTAGAAATTTGTTGCTGCAAAATCTCTTTTTCCGCAATCTGCTTTAATATTGCATCCTTTACTAACTCCTTATGTCCGAGGTAAATTCTTTAGCCCGTCGTGTTTTCGACCGCATGTATGCCCACGATGCTTTCAGTCAGTGGTTGGGCATTGAACTGATTACTGTCGGCGAGGGGGCGGCTGCTTTGTCCATGACAGTGCGCCCGGACATGCTCAATGGTTTCGCAGTGGCCCATGGGGCCATCACATACGCCCTGGCGGACAGTGCTTTTGCTTTCGCCTGCAACAGTTTTGGCCGCATCAGTGTTTCTGTGGAGACCTCCATCACCCATACACAGGCCGTGCGGGTGGGCGACGTGCTGACCGCAGAGGCCGCCCTGATTACCCAGTCGAATAAAATAGGCACGTATCAGGTGACTGTTTTTAATCAGCATCGGGCAGTTGTGGCGGTGTTCAAAGGGGTTTGTTACCGTACTGAAAAACAATTGGACTTCGGTTGATGCACTTTATGAAAATGCCCGATACATCATGGAAATGAAATATGAGTTGCCCATTGCGTTGTTGTACCACACGTACAACAGCCTTTTTTTGAGCCTGCCTTTCGACGACATCGCAGGCACTGGCAAACGGCTTTCGCTGTTTGCCGATCAATGCGAGCAGGAATTGAAGGAGGGCCGCGATCCGGTGGACATCATTCACGCTTTTTGGGAGGAATATTACGAAAATAAGCCGGAAGAGGAGCGACTGAAGGTATTGTTCTATTTCATTCGCTATGTAGAGCGACAAGTGGTGCTGTTTGATTCGGTTGAGGACGCACTTTTTGAGCAAACCCATGAAATGAACGGGCCGGGTTCTTTGCGTCATTTGATTAACCGATTGGATTCGGCAGCTTTGCGTGAAAAATTGGTAGAAAAAATACGAACGTACAGTGTACGCTTGGTACTGACGGCCCACCCGACCCAGTTTTATCCGGGTAAAGTGCTGGGCATTATCAATGATTTGGGTGTGGAGATCAGGAAGGGCAGCGATTTGGAAAAAATCCGCCTGCTCCTCATGCAGTTGGGTAAAACTGCTTTCTACAACCGTCAGAAACCCACGCCCTTAGACGAAGCAGCCAGTTTAGGCTGGTTTTTGGAAAACGTTTTTTATGATACCCTTCCGGATGTGCTGTTCCGACTGTTGCGGGACACGGGACAGGATGTGCGTACTTTTGAAAATCAGCGCCTGCTGGAGCTGGGTTTTTGGCCGGGTGGCGACCGCGACGGCAACCCCCATGTCAATGCGGAAGTAACCCGCGAAACGGCGCGCAGACTGCGCGAATCGGTGCTGCGTTGTTACTACCGCGATATTCGGAAAATTCGCCGCCGCCTGACTTTCCGGGGAACGGAGGACTACATCCTCAAAGCAGAGCGCAAAATCAACAACACACTCTACTACCCCGAACAGGAACATTATGGAAATTGTCAGGAATTGCTGGCCGACCTGCTGGCGGCCCGTGATATACTAACCAATGAGCATGACAGCCTTTTCTTAGATGATCTGGACCGCTTTATTTTGAAGGTGCGGGTATTTGGTTTTTATTTTGCATCCTTAGACATTCGGCAGGACAGCCGCCGCCACACGTATGTCTGGGAGGCCATTTTCAAAAAATTTCCCTGGTTTGATATCCAAGCCTTCGAAAAAATGGACGAGCATACCCAAATGAACTGGCTGCTTACCACCAATTACCGACTGGATGAACAGGGGTTCGAAGAAGATTTTATACGCGATACCATTCGCTCTTTCGCTGCCATTGCGGATATACAGCAGCAAAACGGACATCCCGGCTGCCATCGTTACATCATTTCCAACTGTGGCAGCGCTTTAGACGTGGCAAAAGTATTGGCGTTGGCGCGGCTGGCTTTTCCCGGTCAACCTTCTGCCACGCCGGTTCCGCTGGATATTGTGCCTTTGTTTGAGACCATAGAGGATTTGGCAATATGCGGGCAAGTCATGGAAACCCTTTACAAAAACGAGCATTATGCCCGGCATTTGGCAAATCGCAAAAATGTGCAGACCATTATGTTGGGTTTTTCAGACGGAACCAAAGACGGTGGCTACCTGCGGGCCAATTGGAGCATCTACCGGGCCAAAGTTACCCTGACGCGCATTGCGCGTGCCAACGGCATTTCTGTCATCTTTTTCGACGGACGCGGTGGCCCTCCGGGGCGGGGCGGGGGCAACAACGCCAGCTACTATGCCGCACACGGCAAGGACATAGAGGACATGGCCATACAGGTGACCATACAGGGCCAAACCGTGAGCAGCACTTATGGCACCCGTGCTGCTGCTCAATTTAATATGGAGCGGCTGCTGACGGCGGGCTTAGAGAACCCGCTCTTTGGCACCCACAGCGCAGAGCTTCCGGAATCGGATATGCAATTGCTCGATGAGTTGGCACAGGTGGCTTACGACACGTATATTCAATTGAAAACCCACCCTGAATTTGTGTCCTACTTAGAAAAAAGAACCCCCCTGCCGTGGTACGGAGATAGCAACATTGCCAGTCGGCCCACCAAAAGAAACAGCGGTGAAGGCATGAAATTTGAAGACCTGCGCGCCATTCCCTTTGTGGGTGCCTGGGCGCAGATGAAACAAAATATTCCGGGATTTTATGGCTTTGGCGGCGCTTTAGCCACTTTCAAAGGCCGGCGTTTGGCGGGGCTTTCGCGGCTCTACAAGGAGTCGCTGTTTTTTCGCACCTTAGTGGAAAATTCGATGCAGGCCCTTTCCAAAACAAACTTTGAAGCCACTGGTTATTTGCGGGAAGATGCCCGTTTTGGCGCTTTTTGGGGCATGATGCGCGCCGAATACGAATTGACCTATGAAAAGCTTCTGGAACTTTCCGGTCAGAAGAGCCTGCTACAGGACAATCCGCGCTCCCGCGAAAGCATTGCCATTCGGGAGTACCTGATTTTGCCGGTGATTACCATCCAGCAATACGCCCTGCAACAACTCAGCAAATCGGATGTGGCGGAGGACAAAAGGGAAATTTATCGAAAATTGGTGCTGCGGGCCATGTTTGGTATTATCAATGCGGCACGAAATGCCGCATGAGGTCGCTGACTTTGGATGTTTGATTTTTTGTCCCCGATTCAAGTGTTTAAAATCTGCAATTGAAAAGAAAGCAACAGCTCTTTTCTCGCGTGCCAGCTCAGACTTTTTTACCTTTTTCTTATGATTTACCGTTTTTTAATTCCAGCACTTCTCTTTTGCAGCACGCTTGCCGTCGGGCAAACTGCTGATTTTCGATCTTACTTTACGGGAGATACCAGCGACGCAGTGGTGACAGGCGAAGGCGGCGGATTGGTACTTATGGGAGGAAACACGGAAAACGATCCTGCCATGCGCTGGTTTCTGGAAAAGTGTCGGGGCGGCGATGTGGTGGTATTGCGTGCAACAGGTACAGACGGATACAATGATTATCTCTATAAGGAGCTGGGCATACCCATAAATTCCGTACAAACCATAGTAACCCTGAATGCTCCGGGAGCCAATAATGCGTATGTGGCTCGGCAAATACGCCGGGCCGAAGGGATTTGGATAGCAGGGGGCGATCAGGCCAATTATGTACGCTGGTGGAAAGACAGTCCCACCGGAGATGCGCTGCGTTGGCTCATCGAGGAAAAAAAGGCAGTGTTGGGCGGTACCAGTGCCGGAATGGCAGTTTTAGGAGAGATTTATTTTTCCGCCCTGAATGGAACCATTACATCCGCAGAGGCATTAGCGAATCCGTATAACGATAAAATGACCATAGGCGGCGGAGATTTTCTTCGTATTCCCCTGCTGGCCAAAGTGATCACAGATACTCACTACGATGCCCGCGACCGGGCGGGTCGCCACGTTGCGTGGATGGCCCGCGCCATGAAGGATTTCAATCTGGCTCCTATTGGCATAGCCAGCGAAGAGTTCACGGCTGTTTGCATAGATACTACGGGCTATGCACGGGTATTTGGGGGGTACCCGCAGCAGCAGGACTTCGCATGGTTTTTGCGCGCCAATTGCGAAAATGCCTTTATGGGGCCTGAAATTTGCGAAGCGGGGAAACCACTGCATTGGATGCGCAACAAAGCAGCCGTTCGTGCGGTGAAAATAGCGGGTACGCCAGAGGGGAAGGAGGGCATTGATCTTCGCACCTGGGCTGCTACTCCACAGGCTGTGTGGGAAAACTGGTGGGTGGAGCAGGGTTTGTTTCGCAAGGCACCTGCTGTCGGCCCTCTTCCCTGTCTGACCGATGTGACAAAAGATGCGCGCCATGAAACGACCACGTGGTCGTTTCATGGCGCGCATCTTAATATCAGTATTCCCGACACCAACCTGCCCGCCGTTGTGCGTATATTCGATTTGCATGGTCGGCTATTGCGCGAGTGGCACAGTGAAACTACCGATAACAATTGGCTCCTGCCCGATACAGTAAGAGAAGGCTCTTATATTTTGTCTGTCAACGGAAAACGAGAGAAGACCAGTAAAATCGTGGTATTAAAGCCCTAACTTTTTCTTTACCAAGGCAGTGACATCATCCGAATCGGCCGCAAACAGCATTACGCCGGAACTGGTGTCAAAAATCATCAGATAGCCATTTTCTTTGGCCACTGCTTCCACGGCTTTGTTAATTTTATCAAGAATGGGTTTCAGGAGCTCGTCCCGCTTGCCATTGATAATAGCCTGCGCATCCTGTTCGAATTTCTGAATATACTCCTGCTGCTTCTGTAGAGCGGCCTTGCGTTCCTCCAACTTCACAGGGGGAACAGTCCCCTCAGCATAGTCCTTCTCCAGCTGCGTATATTTGGCAGTAAAATCCTTGGTCAGAGAATCATCTTTAGCAGCCAGACCGTCGGCAATTACTTTTAAATCGTCATTGGACTTTTTGGTTTCCGGCAATGCCTCCAGCAAATTGCCTAAATTCATGTGGCCGTATTTGGGGGCTGCCTGCGCGAACGCACCTGCATTTACGGTAAAAAGAAATGCAAAGAAAAAAATTGTTTTACGAAACATCGTAGTATATTGTGTTGTTTTGATTAGATAACGAAAAACGCCGCAAAGGTAACAGTATATAGGCAAACTTGCGTGGTTAATGTTTTCCTAAACGCCTGACCTGCTTTTATTTTTGTTAAAATTACGTTAATAGTACAAAACTATGATAGACATTCGGGCAAGGCGATTCGTTTCTGTACCGTACCTTTGCCATTTCAATTCTTTTTACAGAAAAAATTTCATCATTTGATGGGTGTTTTTTCTGTTTGTCCACCTCTTGACTATACAATGTTGAAAATCCGTCTTTTTTTTATTCAATATATCGGGCTGGTAGTGCTGCTGCCGCTTAGTATATGTACTTCGCTTCAGGCGCAACAACAGGAAAATGCGGTACCGAAAGAACGTCCTGAATTGGTACAGCTTTCGGGTATGATTCTGGCCGATGAAGGCAACCGATTGGTGCCTGTACCCTATACAACGGTTTATCTGCCTGAAAAAAGACGCGGTACTTATGCCAACAACCGGGGCTTTTTTGTACTCACTGTAGCTCCCGGCGATAAGGTGCGGTTCAACTCTCTGGGCTATCGTCCGATCACGATTACTATTCCGGATACCCTGACACAGGATAGGTACTCGGTGGTGCAAATGATGACCCAGGACACGATCAACCTGCCGGAACTGGTGATTTTTCCGTGGCCCTCGCGGGAGCATTTCAAAATTGAATTTTTGAAAATGGATGTCACACCGGAATTACAACGCATGGCGGCTCAAAATCTGGCCAATGACTATTTGGCAGAAGCGCGTAAAAACGACGTAATTATTCCCTACTCCGGCAGGGAAAGCGCCAATTTTTATCTGCGCCAGCAGGCCCGTGAATACACCTATATCGGGCAGGTACCGCCAATGAATATTTTCAGCCCGCTGGCGTGGGGACAATTTTTTAAAGCATGGAAAGATGGGAAGTTTAAGAAAAAAGACAAAAACTGATTGTCCGTTTTGTCATATAATTGCCTGATTTTTAGTCATTCAACGTCAAAATATCATTCTTCGAGGACAAACGCACCCTGCCTGGAAATGTCGTGGAAACGCGCATGGTTTTGCTGACACAGAGCCGTCCGTTTCGAGAGCCAATAAGCAGAATTGGTGGCATCGAACACCCAAACGGCATGGGGAAACTGACGGAGGCACCATTCGTGCGGAAGGGACGGGTTGTTTGAAAAAATCACCACATCTAAGTTCTGCGGGAAATGCGCGTTCAGCGGCGGCGGTTGTTTGCCGTTGAGCAGCATTATTTTTTTGCCACCCATCCCTATAAAAGGCAATTCCACCCACACACGGGTACTCTGCCGAAGCGTAGTGTCGTGAAATGTCAGGGTATAAAGAGCCTGAGTACCGGAATGAACGCGTTGATTGGCTGCAATAAATCCCAGTCGCTTTTCTTCTATGGAATCGGATAAAGTGATGCGTTGCTGGCTGTCGAAAATATCTATCAGTCGGCTTTTGCCTGCGTGATACACTACCAACGAAGGGTGCTGCTGCTGGTGCGCCTTCCGTCCTATCCTTTCTGCCCCCAGAATGCAGCACAATGTGCTCAGGACGATTACCCAAATGCCCTGCCGGGTTTCTAAAAGCGCCGCAAGGGCCAAAACCATACATATCAGGAGGACGAGCACGCCCGGAGAAACGGCTATGTCCTCCACCACACTGAAAGGCAACCCCTGTATCCAAAAAATAGCCCCGTTAATCAGCAGCGTTGTTTTAAACATCCCCCAGCCAATGCAGTTGGCTACAAAAGCCCATTTCTGGAATACAAGCAGCACAGCGCCGGCTGCCAAAAAAGCGGTACCCCCAAACATGACCACCCAGCCCGACAGCCAAAAATACACCGGAAATTGGTGAAAGTAGTATAAAGAAAGGGGCAGTGTTCCCAATTGCGCAGCACAGCCCAGCAGCAGCGGATCCATCAGGTAATTGGCCCATTTTGGCAAAACGGGTATCAGCCGATTGAAGCGCGGATAGAAAAAAAGCATGCCTGCCACAGCAGAGTAAGACAACTGAAATCCGGGATCGAACATCCATGCAGGCTGAAAGAACAACAAAATGAGCGCGGAACCCGCCAGAATATTCCACCCATTGGTATCGCGCCACAGCGCATTGCCCAATAGGTAGATCGAAAACATCACGACTGCCCGTATGACCGAAGCAGATGCGCCGGTGAGCAGCGCAAAACTCCAAATGAGGGGGATACCGATCAAAAACTTTACCCACTGGCTTTTGCGTCCGTAAATGGGGAGTTTATTCAGCAACAGTGCCAGAAAAACCATCAGGGCACTGACATGTGATCCGGAAACCACTAAGGCGTGAATAGACCCTGTATCGGTATAGGCTTCCCGCAATTCATCGGATAATTCATCTTTGTAGCCCACAAGCAGGGCTGCTGCTACTGCGTAGGCATCGGGTGTAGGAAAATGTTGCCGCAAGAGGGCCAATACCTGATCACGTGCTGTATAGGCAGCATTCCACCACCATGTACCATGTCCGGAGGAAAGGAATACCAAAGAATCAGCTGCCACAAATGCCTGATGATGGATATTCTGATGGAACAAATACCGCTGATAATCGAAGGCATGGGGATTCGCAGGCGGGCGCGTGGGTTCTACCCGCGCTCGTACTCCCAAAAGGTCGCCGTAGTGCGGAATGCGGCTGCTGTCTTTGGCAGCCCAGTAAAGGAGTACGCGGCCGGCAGCAGGTTGAAGAGAGTCCGGGTGGTGTCCGGCAGCCACTACTTTAACAGGCACCCGCCAGCGCGCTGCTCCCCGCACGGGAGCTTCATCGGCCATGCCCACTATGTACCGCAGGGGTGCAGTACGATGGACTATATGAGCAGGGCTTTGTCGTTCGTCATGCAGCCCCATGCGCACATAACCGGTAAGTGCCAGAAGTAAAAAAGCGTACAGCCCAAAACAGGAACGATAATCATAGTGAAAAGCGCGATTGCCCCACCACCAGCCAATACCCGCGGCAGCGATGACCCACCCGATGCCACCCCACAAAGGATATCGCAGGTAATTCATCAGGGCCATGCCGACACAGAGCGGCACCACTAAACGAAATGCAGGGACGGCGTGGGGGGACATGAATTAATTGGCTGATGGTTGAATTTGACACCTTGCTAATAGAAAGCAGGCACAGACTTCTCATGTTTTAAAAAGTCCTGCTCATACAGACAGTTACTCGAAAAACGCCACGCTGGCCCCTACCCAGTCTTTTCCTGCATTGTAGCGCACTCCCACCATCTCCCCTTTGCTCATGCGTACTAAGTTATTCACCAATTTGGGCCGGTCCCAGCCTTTGGCCCAGAGCAGCATCATGCGGATTTCGCATTTAGAAGGCTCATCAGGGCGGTCGGTTTGTATGCCGGGCATATAGTGAACTTTGCGTTGGAGGATGTAATTGGAGGGGTCATCTACATTTTCCACATCCGACTTCGCAATATTGATTTTTACGCCCTGACCGGAGAAAGAAAAAAGTGGTTTGAGTACCCAGTTTTCCAAATCTGTGGGAATTTCTTTTAACTCGTTGACAAACAAAGTTTTAGGAACAAATGGTGTATTCAGGAAAGGGAGCGTATATTTGCTGATGCGGAAAAACCAATTGGGGTGGCCCACCCACTCGGCGTTGACTTCGCTGAACATATCCCACTCGCGGGGCAGGTCGTTGCGCTTTTCCAGTTCGTCAAAAATGATGCGGTTGTAAATGCGTTCGATCCCGACGCGGCGGCCCTGTTCGTCGAAGTAGTACAGATCGCGCCCTTCTTTTTTAACTTTGCTGAGGCACAGGGTTTTAATGCCGAGGTGGTGTTCACTCCCCCAAAAATCAATGCGGGTATTTTGTTTTTCCGGCTCTATTTCTAACAAAATCACATTTTCCGGTTTGCTGTTCCCCACGATGGTTTCCCGCAACAGACCGGTATAGGTTTCGTCGGTCAGACCGTTGAAAAGATAATTGAGGTGTGGCGGTATATCAAAATGCTTTTTGTAGGCATTGGCCAGCATGAGCTGAAAAAAGTACAGCGAGGGAAATCCCTGCATTTCAATCAATTGTGGAATAAGCCGACCGTCAGGGCCGTCGCATATACCGAAGTCCAATTGCAAAAATACCGTATGTTCGTCCTCATTGGGTACTTTCAAATGGGCGGGAATGGCGGCAGCACTGCGCGCCTTGAAATCGGGTTGTACCAGATTTTGCACAATGTCTTCCACTCCACGGATGAGTTGTTCGCGCAAGTAGGCCGGAACAAAAACGGGTGTTTCCGAAATGCGAAAGGTGGGTGCTTCGCCAAAAGCCGTTCCCACAGCGTGTAAAAAAGCCTGATATTTTTCCTGAGAAAATTGTTGATTGTAGCGGACGCGGGCAGATTCGAGCATTTTTTAGAAGATTTGTAGTAAAAATTTAGAAAAACTGCTACCAAGTTTAGAATCAACTGTTTGATTTACAATGGCTTATATTAGTAAGCGGTGCGCATTAAAAATTAAGCATTACTTAGATAGTCTGGCACAAAAGTAAAGATTTGAAAAAAAATTTTTACTTTTTTTTAAGTGGTGGAACTAAAATAAAAATGTCTGCGTTTCTATTCTCGTTTTTTGCAACCAAATTTTGAAAACAATGTTCATGAAACCAAATCTTCAATTGCCATTTTTGGCCCAAATTTTTTTACCAATGACTCAATCTTTCACCCTGCGCATCTCTGCGCTTGCCTTGCTTCTGGCGGGCATTCTCCAACTTTCTTCATTCGCAACTTTTGCGCAATCTCCCAACAAACCGAATATTTCTTACGACCGACTTCTGTGTGTAAAATTCAAAAATGACCTCCCGGTGTATGCTTCCAATGGAAGGCTGACCGACGGAGGAAGTGGTGTTTTACGCTCATTTCGGGCATTTGTCGAGGAAGGCACTTATTCCAAAATGATTGACATGAGCGAGCAACAGCTCGACCAGATGCGCCAAACCGCACAATTGTACTGGGACGATGTGGCCCGCGAAGAAGGCCGTACCCCTGTGGTGGTAGGCGACATGAATAATTACTTCATTCTGGAAGTAAAAGCAGGCTCGGATGTAAAAAATCTATTGCGTCGCCTGAAAAGTCACCCGGCCATCGAATATGCCGATAAAATGCCGGAACCCGTTGAGCCGACGTTGCCGGGCAATTATGTACCCAACCAGACATACGTCAACACCGCAAACGGCATTCGCGCAGACCAGGTCTATACCACCTACAGCAATCGCGGTGCAGGAATCCGCGTGGCCGACATCGAGTACAATTTCAACAGCACGCACGCGGATTTGCCTGCTGTGACCATGATTGCCGGGACACAAACCTACAATGGATACGGCAATAACCACGGTACAGCCGTTTTTGGCGAATTGGTGTCGCGCAACAATGGATGGGGTACTACCGGTATAGCCTCCTCTGCTACCCCTTATTTTGCGGGTGCACACAATACGTCTGGTGTTTACAACCCTTCCAATTCTATCCTGCTGGCCTCTGCGGCCCTGACTCCGGGAGACGTGATTCTGCTGGAACAGCAAATTCAGGGGCCTTATTACACCGGGGTGCCGGAAGGAACCCAATTTGGATTGGTGCCGGTAGAGTACAATTTTGCTATTTTTCAGGCCATTCAAACCGCTGTGGGCAATGGCCGTGTTGTGGTAGAAGCAGCCGGCAATGGCTCCCAAAACCTCAACGACCCGCAGAATGCAGCCGGTAGCAACAACCACAACCCATTTAGCACGGGCAATTCCGGTGCTATCATTGTAGGAGCAGGGGCAGCCTCGCCTTCGGGTTCTACCACTGCCCGCAGTCGCCTCAACTTCAGCAATTATGGCACGCGCCTGAACCTCCAGGGTTTTGGCGAGGGCGTATGGTCAACCGGCTATGGTGGTGCTTACAATGCAGAAGGCGAAAATTATTTCTACACAAGCGGATTTAGCGGTACATCAAGTGCCAGCCCCATCGTGACAGGGGCTTGTGTATTGCTACAGTCGGTCTATAAAAGCACCAGCGGCAATGTGTTGACCCCTGCGCAGGTGCGCGCCTTTTTGATGAGTACCGGACAGCCGCAACAGGCGGGTATAAATCCGGTGACACAAAATATAGGCCCCCTGCCCAATGTACTGGCCGCCATTCAGTCTGCTTTAGCCAGTGTAGTGTGTCCGGCTCCCACGGCGGCACAGTCCAATGTTTCCAATGTGACGACGACGACTGCCCGTTTTACCTGTACGGCATCGGGCAGCGAATTTGATTTTACTTATCGCCCGGTGGGTGGCTCCTGGGTCAATGTGCCACATGGCGCTGCCAACTACCACGACGCTGCCGGTCTGCTGCCAAATACCCAATACGAATATCGGGCGGGTGTAAAATGCTCGGGAACAGGCAATTGGAGCGTCTGGTCTGATGTTAAGACTTTCTATACGGGATGCCCTGATCCCGTTGCTGCTCATTTGAGTGCCAGTCTGGTTACGGGTACTTCTGCCCGCCTCAACTGTTCCACGCCCGGAGGCATCGCTTTCGACTGGAGATATCGCACTGTAGGTGCTGCTTCATGGACAAACGTGAATCACGGAGCAGCCAACTATTACGACATCGTCGGTTTGACTCCTGGTACACAATATGAATTTCAGGCAGGGGTTCAATGTGCAGGTTCTGGCTCATGGAGCAACTGGTCAGTCAGTAAGACCTTTACGACTCCCCTGTTTTGTGGTGCTCCTACGATAGCCCAAATGTTTGCCAGCAACATCGCACAAACTACTGCCCGCATTAATTGTTCCGCGTCGGGTACACAATACGACTGGGCCTACCGCACAGTGGGGGGGACATGGATTCACGTAGCACATGGCCCCGCCAACTATTTTGATCTTACCGGTCTGAATCCTGCTACGCAGTATGAGTATCAAACGGGGATACTTTGTGCAAATGGTGTTTGGAGTGCCTGGTCTCCAACGCGTACCTTTACGACTACTACACTTGCAAATGATAGCCCGTGTAGCGCCACAACTATTATTGCCAATCAGTCCTGCCTGAACACCGTCGGCACCACCGCTACTGCTACCGCCACCTTTGCTACGGCTGTTTGCGGTGTTACTGCCCCCCGCGATGTGTGGTTCCGCTGTGTTATTCCTTCCAGTGGTCGGGTTACTTTCCGTACTACGGCGGGTACCCTGACCGATGCCATGATGGCCGTTTACAGTGGTAGTGCCTGCAATGCCCTGACCTACATCAGCTGCGAAGACAACAATACCAATGGCAATGGTTCTCTTATGCCTGTTTTGACGGTTTCGGGGGCTTCCGGCACCCAACTGTGGGTACGTATATGGGGTAAAAACAATGCCTCCGGTACTTTTAATATCTGCGCGCTCAATTTCACTTCGACTGACTTTGGCGGCAGGACAGTGGATGTAACAGCCGGTGGTGCTGTGGTGCTGACGGAAACAGATTGGGTACAGGAAGAATATGTGGAACAAACAGAAGACCGCTCCTCTACTGTGCAGCCTGGTATGGCTGTCCAAATGGAGGCAGCATTAAAGACTGCGGCCGGCGCAGTGTATCCAAACCCGACTACCGGATTGGCTACCCTGCCCTATACGCTGACAGAAAGTGGCGAAGTCCACATTTTTGTAACAGACGCAACAGGACGCATCATTGTTCGCCAAAGCACACAACAGGAAGCAGGGGAACACACCGCCCAATTGAATTTGAGCTCCTGTACCACCGGTATCTACATGGTGCGCTTTCAATCGGGTAAAGAAGTGCAGGTACAATCGCTGAGTGTTATCCAACAAAGATAAAAACAGGAACTTGTAAAGGTTCTTTAAACGAAGTACAGTTATTCGATGGAATGCCGTTCGAAGGTTGCAAAACTTTCGGACGGCTTTTTTTGAGTTATAACAGGCGGAAATATCTTTAAAAAAGCGCCCTTACCTGTGCACGCCCTACATGAATGATGCGATTGTTGCCGGTTTTGCGTCCTTCATAATTCAGGCTGATTTGCAGACTTTTGGACAATTGGCGATCCAGCAGCAGGTTCCATAACACATTGCGACCGTCCTGCAATCCTTCCAACATATTGAACGCCACTGCTGTATTGGGCTGCCCCGTGTAACGAATGTCAGCAAGGGTACATTTAAGCCGCACAGAAGTGGAGGCCCGAAAACCCTGTGCATTTTCTTTGCTAACCGGATTCCAGGTAGTTTCGATGTTCCAATGGATCTGCCGTGCTTTTTCGCCGCCTGCCAAAGTGTTTTCGCTTTTTTGAAAAAGCCACTGTCCTGTAAAACGCAGGGTTTTCTGTGCTACCCAGGTAAGTTTAGGGCCGGTTTCTACATAAGTAATGGCAAAGTCGCGGGTATTAAACACCTGGTGGTCGCTGTTTTTATTTCCCTGTATTACATCTGTTTCTATGGTCCAGCGCTGACTAAAGTTCCAGCGACTGTGCAGCGTCCAGTCGGTGTTGCGCCTGCGTTCAAAACCCGTATTGAGTGTGACCTGATTGGTCTGGTTGTTGTGGGCTAAGGAGGCATCCCAACGTGGTTGTGCGCGGTTGATAAAAAGCACATTGCGCAGAGACGCACTGAGGGCCATGAGCTGTGTGTCAGGGATGGCCCCCTGAAAAGGATTCCAGGGGTGTACCTTTGCAGCCCCTTCAAAAGTGCGGCGGTTCATCTGAAAGGTGCTTTGGGTGGAAAAACGACTCAGAAAGCGCTTCTGTCTTTTGGGGTGCCTGGCCCATAAAATGCGCGGATCGAGCCGCAGGTTCTGGTTAAAAACTAAATTGTTGGTGCGCACATAGTCGGTTCCGGTGACCCCTATGCGGGCATAACGGGCCTGATCCTGAAAAACTGCAATTTCCATTTCATCGGTCTGTAAAATGCTGTCTCGGTTGCGGTCTATCCACGTGTATTGCCCCTGACCCGGATTGACCAATAAGTAGGTAAATTCTATTTTTGGAGTCTGGCCGGAGCCTAATTCGTAGCCTGTGTTGAGCGAAAGGGCATTTTTGAAGGCAGTAAAATTATAGTCCACCCGCCCCAGCCATGTTTTTTGTGGCGTTTGATTGGTGAGTTCGGGCGCTATAATGGTCAAATCCCGCCAGGTGATGTTCCACAAAAGGTTTTGCTGTACCAATGGAGGCGGAGCCGCCGGGGTGCGTACCGCATTGTTCCAGCTTCCATTGGCATTAAATTCGCGTGCTAAGGTATTTTGTCGGAAGCCTGCGGGAGTTGGGAAATAATCGTTGCGCTGTGCCACAAACCCACCCCACTGCCACGGACGTGCCGAATGGCCGCCCTGTATGTAAAACCGCCCCAAATCGTACCAAAAGCTGGTATGGGCCAGGGTATCGGCACCCGTTTCTGTACGGCTGTTGCGCTCCCTTTCGCCATAAATGCCCGCTTTTAAAAGGAGTTGCTGTCCGGTGGCATAAAATGCTTTTGAAAAATCTATTTTAGGACGCTCAAAGCGGCTACTTTCGGATATTCCTTGTGTGCTTAGTACATTCAGATCGGCTTTTAGTTCAAAACCCTGCTGCTGCACTTGTATCTGCCCCAACTGGCGCAGTCCCTGATAACTGCCCGCCCGATTGAAAAGGGCTGCTTCATAACGGGCATTGCCCCAACGGGTGTTGCGCAGACTGCCGCTGCCGCGCAAAAGGTCTTCTGCCACAGTATCGCGGCTGTTGCCAATGTTCCAGTCGCGGATAAATTCAGGCGGGCGGTAGGGATTGAGGGGCAAAAAACGCCGGGCAGCGTGTTCGTAGAAGATTTCTGTCTGGCTATTCCAGAGGGGTACATTTTTTTCGGGGGTTGCCCTGTTTTTTCCAAAGGTGAACCCCTGCTTCCAGGCTATCATGGCGGCCCATCCCGCATTATCTGCATTGCCTGTCGGGGAAAGGCGATTGATATCCCGGTTGCTCACTGCTGCCTCTGTACGCAGTGTACTCTGTTTGGACACCTGTATCTCTGTTCCAAGGGTGTATAGTTGCCGCAGTTCCGGTGCGAGCAGGCGCACAACTGGCTCAAACTGGCCACGTGGCTGGCAGCTGACCGGATCGGGCGCTACCCAACGATATACCCGTCCGTTGGCAGCGCTCACGGTTTGTATATAATTGCCCTGGCCCTGCGGTACCTCGGTAAAGCGGGCTGCGTATCTGGCTTGTTGCGGATCGGTACTATAGACAAGGATGGAAAGGCGTGTGCCGCAGACGAGGGTATCCCTGCTGCTGTACAGGACACGGCTGGCATCAAAATCGGCGAGGGTATCTATGCCGGAGCTAAAGGCCGTGCGCAGTTGGTCGCCGCTTTGCGCCAATATCCTGCGCTCTTCGGGATTCAAATCCTGTGCTGCACTGCTGTTGCGGCTGTCCTGCTCGGAATACAGGTGAAAATAAGTGCGGCTGCGCTTCGTATTCCATTGCGCATCGGCGGCGAGGTTGGAGCGCAGGAAGTTCTGAACGGCGTATTCAAACTCTATGATGATGCGGATATCTTTGGTGATGAGCCGCCGCGCCATAAAAGTAAGTTCGCCGAGGTTGTAGTCTATAATATAATCGTCCTGCAGGCCCCGCCGCATCAATTGCCCGTCAATGAATACTTTTTCGGTACCGGCCAGCACAATAATAAAACGTTCACCTTCTGCACCCTGTAGCCGATAAGGCCCCTGATTGCCTTCCTGTCCCTGAATAATTTGTCGGGAAAATTTGCCCCGCGAGATGGCTGCTGCTGCCCGCACCGACAGGGTATCTCTGTGTGGATGTGTGGTGCGTGCCAACAGACTTTTGTGCTCGACCATGGCTCCCTGAAGGCGTTTGAAATAATTAGAGAAGTAGCCGGAAGGGCGGCTGAGATCGTAGTCACCCGCTGTAAGCACGTTATTGCGCTGTTTAATCTGAATGAAAATGCGATCAAACTCATTGAGTTGTCGCGTGGTGCCGTCGGGTTGTAGCGGAATGGCGTTGTCGGAAAGGACCGCCTGTATTTCCAGGTCATTGCCTAATTTTCCTCCGAGTTGCAGGTTCAGGTTGGAGTTGAAAACCAGATTTTGACTGTTGCCCAAAGACAAACCCCGGGTATAAGCGCCGTTGGCGTTGAGGCCGCCGCTTTCCCACGGGCGTTCTCCGGCGGGTTTGTAGGGCCTGAAGTCATACTCGATGGCATCCTCTGCCCAATAGCGTCGAATCGCATTGGTATCCAATCGTCGGGTGATTGCTCCGATGTCGAAAGGAAGTACCCGATAAGTGATGTATAAAACCGCGCAGTCGGGGCAAAGGCGGCGCAGGGTGGCTGTGTCTGTGTGCAAAATGTTGTTTTGCAGCCGAAAGGGCGTAGTTGAAGCCAGTCCACTGCCATCGGTTCTTTTAATATAAACAATGGATGCAATGGTACACGTATCCAGCAGCTGCCTTGTTTTTTTTGCATCTATGGCACGGGTACGCAGGCTGCTCGCGGGTATTTGGGCAGCAGCAGGCAGAGCCATCAGAAAAATAAACAGACCATAAAAAGTGGAACGCATAGCAGCGGCTTGCTTCGCCTCTGAAACGGAGGGTAAGTTCCAGAACAGATGGAATATGACGCGGATTTAAAAAGAGGGGTTGCCTGTCAGCCCCTGTTGGAGGAAGCGGTACACGAAAATGAAGTGAAAATCCGGGGGAAATGCAGATGAAGCAAAGTGGAACGAAAGCGTAGAGAATGATAATCTCAGTCTCCAAAGATTCGACTACGAAGGGGCTTCGCCCAACTCCTCCAGACGCATTTTATAGACGTATTGCGGCGTACGGGCATACAAATTTCGATACAATGTGGCCGCCCGCACGTGGTGGGGAGTAGGGTTGTCGGCAATTTTACGCAACTCGAAATGTACGGCTGCTTCTTCGCGTTCGGAACGCGCCAAAGCCAGCAATTGGCGCAATTGGCGCAAGGCTTCCGATTTATTGTTTTCGGCCATGATGACCTGTGCGCGCAGAATGTTGGCTCCAAATGTCAGATCTGCATTGCCGAGCGCCAAGGCGATGTCGCGGCCTTCTTCCAATACGTGACGGGCAATGGCCATATCCCCCATTACAATACAAACCCCTCCTTTTTCGATCAGCGAATGGCCCAATACCAATTTGTTCCCCATTTCCCGTGCGTACTCGATGGCTTCGCTGTAATAGCCCAACGCTTTTTGGTGATTGCCTTTGTAGAACCAGGTATCGCCGAGGGTATTCAGGGCTTTGGCAATTCCTTTTTTGTAATTCAGTTCGCGCGACAGGGAGAGGTTTTGCTCCAGATATTCTACCGCTTTATCGAATTCGCCGGTTGCGGAAAGCAAATCTCCGATCAGTCCGTAGGCAATGGCTGATCCCTGCTTATCTCCCAACTCGCGGCACAAAGCCAAATCACGCTCGAAGTTCTGCATGGCTTTGGTATAATCTCCCTTTTTTTCCCATACAGAGCCGATGCTGCCAATGCAAATGGTCATGTAGAGTTTATTGCCCAACTCTTCGCTCAGGGCCAATCCTTTTTCGAGGCACAACAAAGCACTGTCTAAGCTGCTTTTTTCCAAATAGATGATTCCGAGGTTGGTAAACAGCATAGTTAATCCCTGTTTATCCTGTGCTCTTTCGGCGATGTCTAATTGTTCCTCCAACCAGCGAATGCCTTCGTCATAATGGCCTTGGTTCATAAAAATTAACCCCAAATTGGCCACAATGGAAGCGTTTTCGGCCTCGCGATTGACGGAACGATTTATTTCGATGGCTTTGGCAAACCAGCTGCGGGCGGAGTCGTATGCGCCCTGCCGGAAAAAGAAGGAGCCGAGATTACCATAGGTTTTGGCAGTGCCTACTTTGTCGTTGGCCAGTTCAAAGCAGGTAATAGCCACGTCTAAATGGCGCTTGGCATCCTGATAAACGCCGCGCAACATCAACAGGTTGCCGATGCGGCGGTTGCTGCGACCGATCAGGTACCAGTTGTTGAGGCCACGGGCGCGCCCGAGTGCTTCCTCGTAGTCTTTTTGGGCCTCCTCCCATTGTCCGGTGAGCTCGTGGACAGAACCTTTGCGCAACAATAACTTAATTAATTTGGTCTTTTTCCGGTCTTTTTTGAGGAGACTTTCGATCAGCTTGTCGTAGAAAACAAGGGCCTGGCGGTTCTGGAAATTGCGCTGCGCGTATCGGGCCGCTTTTTCTAAATATTTATTGGTTTTTCCTTCTATCTCTGCTTCCTCGTAGTGGAACGCCAAATCTACATACCGCTCATCAGAATTTGGATAAAGGCTTTCGATGGCTTCTGCAATCAGCTGGTGCAATTCGCGCAAGCGGGTACGCAGCTGCATATCGTAGGCCGCTTCGCGCAGTAAAGAGTGCCGGAAGATATACCGCAATTCATTCATGGCATACCAAACCTGCCATTTTTCAGCATTTTGTACCTGCTCGCGCAGTACCATTTCCAAGTCGCCGTTCTTACGGATAAATTCTTCCTGATGGGCCATGACAGCAGATAATACCGGCAGTTCAAACTCCCTGCCAATCACAGCGGCTGCTTTCACGGTTTCCTTTACCAAACCACTCAGGCGGTCTATGCGCGCCATCATGATTTCTTTTACTGAGTCGCTGATTTGTATATCCGCATTTTTCAGTTGGATGAGCGACCCCTCCGTTTTCAGCAAATTGGCTTCCTGAAAATAGTCGGCCATTTGCTCCACATAAAACGGATTGCCCTGCGTCATGCGTTGCAGCAATTCTAACAGATCGGGATGAAGTTGTCCGCCCAGGCGGTGTTCGGCAAAGGATTTAAGGTCTTCGGAACTAAGAAAATTGAGGTCTGTCTCAATATAGGGCACCTCTACTTCCTTCAAAAAGGCAGTACGCAGCACATACCCCCGGCTGCCGTCGTCTTCATAACGGTTGGTGGCGAGGAAAAGCAGCGGATACCCCTTGGCGCGCCGGATGAACTGGTTCAAAAACTCACGCGACATATCATCATACCAGTGCGCATCCTCCAGTTCAATCACCACGGGCTGCAAAATGGCCTCTGCAACAAACAGATTGGCAACGGCCGCTAAGGCATTCTGATAGCGCCCGCGTGCATCCAATTGTTCCCACAGCGATCCGGGTACAGGAATCAGCCCTGCCAGTGCACTCAATACGCTGCGGGTACGGGATATTTCCCGGCGCACGGCATTCGCTTCTGCATGGTTGCTTTCCGAAAGGTCGTATAACAGCTCCAAAAAGTTGTTTTCAAACAGCTGTGCGTTGCGTTCCGGCGAATTTTCCGGGCTTTGATCAAAGTAATTTTTAAGAAAGAAAATGAAAGGGTTGAACGGCTTCTTTAATATCTGGTCGCTTTGGCAGGTGAACCAACTGACAGAAGAGCCGTCGCGCATTTGGCGGCGCATTTCGTAGCTCAGTCGGCTTTTGCCGATGCCTGCCTCGCCATATACAAATGCCACCCCCGTAAAGTTGCCTTCCTTTAAAGGTGCTGCAAAGTCTAAAAGCGTCTGCAGCTCTGTTTTCCTGCCAAAATATTCCCCCGAGAAGCTGGCCCGACCTGCCAGGTTTCGGCCTGTCAGTAAATAAGTAGGCACCGGCTGCTCAAAACCTTTAAAATGCCCTTCTCCCTGATAAATAAACTTGAAATTGCGGTTGCGCTGCACGTTTTCATCGGTCATCACCTGTCCCCAGTGGGCCTTCATCATCAGGCGTGCTCCCAAATTGACCCGTGCGCCTACGGCAGCATACTGGCAGCGCTCCGGACTGCCGATCACTCCCGTAAAGGCAATGCCGGCAGCCATGCCAATGCGATAGCGCGCACCCGTCAGCGATTCCAGATCGCGCAGTTGCTCTGAAATGGCCGCTACAAATTCCAATGCACGTTCGGTATTGTTCTCGAAGGAAACCGGAGCACCAAAAATGCAAAACATGACCCCTCCTTTATCTCCGAAATCAATTTCCTTGAAATAGCCGCCAAAAATGGAACTTTGATCGAGAATCACAGATGCAAAATGATCGAGTGCCTCATGAGAATTGACTTCCGAAAAAGAAAGAAAAACACTGACCACGCTGCGAAACTCCCCAATGCCCGGATTGGTAAATACTTCCTCCGGAAGGTAGTCTTTCATAATAGCGGGATCGGGGGTAGGTAATTTGACGGTGGGTAAGGCCAGATCATCGTTTAATGCAGGCAGGGTATCTAAGTCGGAAAGACCCAGTTTGATAAAACCTTCTGTCAATTCTTCCCCGGAAATACCATGCACATAGAGGAAGCGGCCTGCCGATTGGTCGCACACGGCTTCTAAGCTGCGTGCCTGTGCCTGTGCCTGAGAAGCTCCGTCTATGGGGTCGCCTCTGAAATAGTAACTTTTGCGCTGATTTCCGACAATGCCCCATTCCAGATTGCCTTGGGCAATGCCGATCTTGATCCCGATTTTGTGTTCATTTAATGCAGACTCCGGGTCCTGTTGTTCATGATGGAAGCGCTCCATGATGGCACGGGCGGTCTGTAGAACCGTTTGAAAGGTGGCCCCCATTTCTTTTTCTCCCGATACCTGAAAAATAGCCGTGAAGCTGTCACCTGCAAAATAGGGAATGAATGCTCCGCGCCTATAGACCAATGAAACCGTGGGTTGGAAAATTTGATTCAGCACCTGCGACAGCTCCTCTGCTCCTTCGGTCCCCTTTTCCATCAATTTTTCGGTCAGGCGCGTGAAACCGCTTAAATCCACGAACATTACACAGGCGGAGAGATGCCCGTGCTGAATGTCGTTTCTGTGAAACTCCTGAATGAAGTGCGGGAGAAAATGTTTCAAAGCCTGTTTTGCCAAAATTTCGGTCGCAAAGATACAATTCCGGCGACAAATAAACGGGGGATTTTTTAAAACATTGCGGTATGCCGGAAAATCATTATAAACAGCCAGGCGAAAGGAATGGTAAACTGGAAGGCATCGAAGCGATCCAAAAAACCGCCGTGTCCGGGAAACAAATTGCCTGAATCTTTGATACCCACGCTCCTTTTGAGCATGCTTTCCACCAAATCGCCCAAAGAACCAAAAATGGCAGCTGCCAAACCCACCGCCAGCCATTCGGCGAGGGTATATTCAGTGATATATTGTGCGCATATCCAGGCCATTAAGAGCGTAAACAAAATACCCGCCGCCGAGCCTTCCCACGTCTTTTTAGGAGAGATGCGCTCGAATAGCCTGGTTTTGCCAATTTGCGACCCGATCAGGTAGGCGGCCACGTCGTTGGTCCATACTAACCACAGGATGCCAAACACGCGATGGGGGCCATAACTTCCGTCTAAGAACGCCAATTCCATCAACAAGGCGTAAGGAATGCCCACATAAAAGAGACCAGTCAGGTAATGTCCGATCTGCTCAAAAGGGCGCGCATGGGCAAAAAACAATTCGCTGACGAAGAGTAAAAGTACAGCAAAGACCTCTACCAAAAGTATTCCCTGTAAATCTGTGGAAAAGTCGTTGTCTGTCGGGCCAAAAAAATCGGGGGACAATCCCCAAACCAGTCTTGCTCCCATCCACAGCACAGGCACAAGGCCCGTCAATATGGCCATCAGGCGGCGAAAAGTGCGGTAGGCATCGCCGAATTTGAACAAAATGCCCGATAATTCCCAAAGGCAACCGGCTGTTATAGCCACAAAAAGCATAAAAAAAGGAACCGGGCCGCCATATACCCCTCCCAATACAACCGCCGCAAATATGACGGCAGTGATGATGCGTTGTTTCATGTCAGAAAAAGTCTTTCAGATTGGTACCTATCCCTACATGTAAGGTACTGCCACCCAAATGATAAGAAGAGTAGCCCGCGTCTAAGCGGAATCGCCTTACTTTGATGCCGATGCCTCCGCTGAAACCGGCGAGACTGCGGTAGTTGCGCACCGACAGCTCCCGTTTCCGCAAATGGTCATAAGCGAAGCGGATGCGGAATGCTTCATTGCTGCCGAGCAGAAATTCACCGTTAAATATAAAGTGTCTGAAAAAATTGTCTATGGCAGCGCTGCCTTTGTTTTCCTGGGGTTCAGTTCCGTCGAAAGACAGGAGTTCTTCATCCTGTGCTTCGGGGTCGTCGTATCGGATGTTCCATTGGTGCAAGTGGTGGGCGACAAAACCGAAACGGAAAGGCAGGTGCGCAAGCCTCTTGGAAATGCCCAACTGTATATCGAAAGGGATGGCCTCGCGCTGGTCGTAATAGGTTTTCATTTGAACGCCCGCATTGCGTACCACCAATCCAAAAGTCAGTCTGCGGGCCGTGTCTGCATACATCAGGCCCAGATCGGAAGCAAGAGCGTTGGATTTAAGACCGTCCAGACTGGAAAAAGCAAGGCGCAGGTTCATCCCTAAGCTCAGGCGGTCGGAGAGGGGTCGGGCAGCACCCATTGTCAGGGCAGTTTCACCTGCCTGTACGGTTCCGGTGATATCACCGAACTCGTTGGCGCGCTTGATGTCGCCATATTTCATGTATTGTACACCGCCATGAACGGTAAAGGGTACTTTGCGCAATTGCCAGGCCCCGCCTGCGTAGCCGTTTTGAAGGTCGGCCAGAAAAAAACTGTGCTGAAAAGTCAGACGGCCACTCATGGAAGCGTTCAGGGCTGCCGGATTGGCGGTAGCAAACCCAATGTCGTCGTCCTTTACCGCTACCTGCGTACCCCCCAAGGCAGACAACCTTGCGGAGGCAGGCAGCATCATGAATTGAAAAGTTTGCTGTCCGCCGGTAATCTGCGCCGATACTTCTGCATATATTCCGAGGAATAACCCTAAAAGTAGTTTCTTCATAAAAATCCTGTTGCGTTTGTACAACCTGCCTGCTATGACGTTAGAATTCGCTTTCAGGATGCTTGCAGAGCTGCTGATTTACAGCCGCTACATTGCGCTCGGCACACAGGCATGCACCTCTTTTTATTCAAACGGCTCGCAAAGTTAAAGCGCTGTGCGGGCATTTTTTAAAAAAAACTTCTTATTCCCTAAAATGGTGTAATTTTGCATCGGAAACAGGCATTTTTGCGACCAATATGTTTCAAAATGGCATTTTAAGCGCCTTGTTGGCCAAAAATAATTTCCAAATACACCAAACCGCATCCATTAACGCATCTTTTACGGGAGGGAGCATTGTTCGTTCAGGAGGAGTGTAAGGTGCTGTAAAAAGAAGTTGACCGCCTCGCTTTTGTTAAAAAAGTCCGATTTGTCCGTACACTGCCCGATTTTCACATGAATAACCCATTGAAGCAAATCTATATGTTTTGCTTTATAACCCATTGAAATTCAAAATATTAACAAATTAATAAAAATTCGTGTCTTCCGACGAACGCATTCGCAACCGACGTAATTTCCGCAGTCCGCTACTGCTCATAGGTCTCGCTATGACGGTGGTTTACCTTTTTCTGGGTGCCTATATTTTGATAGACAAGTCTTTTTTGCCGGCTATTCCTGTCGAATTTCGCAACATCTTTGCCGGAATGTTGGTTGTGTATGCCATATTCAGGGGATGGCGCATTTATCAGGATTATTTTTAAGGATTACCGGAGTGTTTTGGGGCGGAAAGACGGGCGTACACTGGCATTGTTTTTTATGCAGCGCCTGACTTTGAATTCAACTTATCAACAATCAAATCAGAAAGTATATGCAACTATTCAGGCTAATGGGGTTGTGCCTTCTGCTCAGTGCCTTTTCCTGTACGGAGACCAACCCTAAAACCGGTAAACCCTTGGATACGGTGGTGACCGGCCATTTGCGCATCATGGTGGATGAGGGCTACAAGCCCATTATTGAGACCTGCATAGACGTGTTCGATTCCATTTATCGGCAGGCCACCATCGAGCCGGTCTATACTTCGGAAGCATTGGCGGTGGATGCGCTGATTCGCGACTCCATACAGGTGATCGTTATTTCGCGCAAACTGACTGACACAGAATTGGAATTTTTCAGAAAGAGGGGCTTCACTCCTCCCATTACCCCTGTGGCACACGATGCAGTGGCTTTTGTGGTACATCCTTCCAATAAGGATACGGTGTTGACAGTGGATCAAATGAAGCAAATGCTCACAGGACAGATCACCAACTGGAAAGGCATAGACCCCAAAAACGCTTCCGGCGATATTCGTCTGGTGTTTGACAATCCACTGTCGGGTACGGTGCGCTATTGCCGCGACTCCATCGCCGGTGGAGCAGCCCTGCCAGCCAATGCTTCTGCTTTGCAGACCAATGAAGAAGTGATTAAATATGTGAGTAAATTTAAAGGGGCCATTGGCATTATCAGTGCCAACTGGATTTCGGATACCGACGACAAAGGCGTACAGCGTTTTCTCAAAGATGTACAATTGGTGGACATCGCCCCTGCTGCTGGCGAAGAGGGATTTGGCCCTTATCAGGCTTATCTTCAGTTGGGCAAATATCCTTTCAAACGCACTGTTTATATCATCAATGCACAGGGTCGCAAAGGGCTGGGGTTGGGCTTTGCTTCGTTTTTAGCAGGAAGCGACGGCCAACGGATTATTTTGAAGGACGGCCTGTTGCCGGCACAGATTCCACCCCGTTTGATACAAATTAAAAAAGAATAGTTGTAGTTTTGCACCCGAAAATCGTCTCTTCAATTTGTTGCTCCGACTGTGTGCCATGCTGTACTATTACACCGCCTGTTTTTCTGAAAAACATTTAGTTAAAAATTAATGGCACCTGCCTGATTTTATTTTCAAAGAAGTGCATTTTTAGTTAAGAATTTAATAATTTTTGACCTGACTTGCTGTAAAATGTGCATTTTTAAAAATAATCACGTCAGAATGCTGAAATTCGCCGCTGAAAAGCATAAGCAACAACAATTTCTCTTTCTTTACACAAACTTATCTGACACAATGACAACGCTTTTGAAAAGAGCTTTCTTTTTTGCAATGGTATTCCTCGGCGTACAAAGCATTCAGGCGCAAACGCATGAAGACGCTTTTATGGCTATGCAGTTGGAGCAGTGGGACAAGGCCATTGACATCTACTCCGGCTTGGTGAAAGCCAACCCTGCGGATCAAACCGCGCTCCTCACAATGGGTAACGCCTATTTGGCAAAAGGAGATAAGGACAAAGCCAAAATGTCTTTTGAACAGGCATTTAATGCGAAGTCCGACGGCCCCCTTGCTTTTGTTGCCAATGGGCGTATTATGCTGCTACAGGGAAATACCGCAGAAGCGGACAAACAATTTGCAAAAGCGGCTAAAAATGGCAAGAAGGACGTGAATGCCCTGCGTCAGATCGGCGAATCTTATCTATACGCACCGCCGGGGGTCAAGCCCAACTTTACGCGTTCGGAGGAACTGCTCAAAGCCGCTTTGGATGCTTCGAGCAAGGACGTAACCACCATCATGACCTTAGGCTATTGCTACAAGGAAATGCCCCACGGTGGCCTGGCTGCACAACAATATGAGCTGGCAGAGTCTATGCAGCCCAAAAACGTGTTCATCAAGTATATGCTGGCTAAAGTATATAGGGCGGCTAAACTGTATAGCCCTTTTATGAGCTATTTGGACAAGGCCCTTGCATTGGACCCTAAATTTACGCTGGCTTTGCGCGAAAAGGCGTACTACCTGTATTATGAGCGCAAATGGGAAGCTGCACTCGTTGCTTTGGAGACACTTTCCAAAAACGGCACCAATATTACCACCGACGATGAAATGTTGCTCGCCAATACCTACTTCATCAACAAAAAATACGATGAGTGCAGCAAATTAGTGGACCATATCATCGCAGAAGACCGGTCGAAGACCTATTTGATTCGCCTTTTGGCCTATTGCGAATATGAAAAAGGCAACTATCAGAAGTCTTTGGACATGATGCAGCGCTATTTCAAAGAGGCTCCTGCGGATAAGATCATCCCCGGTGACTATATGTACCTCGGCAGAACTTTGGTAAAAACCAAAGGGGATACGATGCTGGCCATTGGGAACCTGAAAAAGTCCATCGAATTGGATACCGTAGAAGGGAGCGAGGCCTGGAAGCTGAATCAGGAAATAGGCGATTTGTATTATGCTAAGAAAGGCTACTGCAATTCCGCTCAGTATTACACTATGTATATTGATTCCCTGGTGAAGCCACAGCCCACTGATTTTTACAAGTTAGGGGTGGCCCAATTTTCCTGCAAAGACGATACCATGCGCTTTATCAAAGCCGAGAAAAGCTTTATACGGGTGACCGAAATGGCTCCCAAAGCGGGGTTGGGCTGGAACTGGGCGGCCAAATCAGCGGCCAGACAAGACCCGGATATTGAGGCGCGCCCGGAGTTGCTGCCTGACTTTGGCAAGGCGATGAAGTACTACGAGAAGTATGTGGAAATTGCCGGCGTTGATCCTGCCAAAAACAAAAAAGACCTGACCGATGCTTACCTGTATATGGGGTATTATTATTGGAAAAAAGGCGACAATGCGAAGGCAAAGGAGGTGCTGCAAAAGATACTGGTGTTCGATCCTGTCAATACCACTGTGCCGGAAATGATCAATGCGATAGACGGTGTGGCAACCCCGGATTCGGGTACGCCTGCCGTGCCTGCCGTACCCAATGGGAAGCAAAAATAAGAACCGGCTTTGTTTTTTAAAATAACGATCAGGTTGTCAAATGTGTAAATTTGGCAACCTGATTTTGTTTTTGCTGTTCATATCCATTAAAGAAGTTACTCCTCTATGCCAGACGATATAGTCATAAAAATTCTATTGCTCCCTGTTGCTTTATTGTACGGGTTGGGGGTGGCAACGCGTAATTTTCTGTATCGAACGGGGATATTGCGCAGTGTGCGTTTCGATCTGCCTGTCATTTCCATTGGCAACCTGAGCGTAGGCGGAGCAGGCAAATCGCCCCACATCGAGTACCTGCTGAAATGGTTAGACCAGTACATCGAACCTGCGGTGCTGAGCAGGGGCTATGGGCGCAAGACAGCGGGATTCAGAATGGTCACTGCCGAAGATGATGCCACTTTGGTCGGTGACGAACCCCTGCAGTTCAAACAGAAATTTCCCAACCTGCCGATATGTGTCAGCGAAAGTCGCGCTTTGGGTGTGCCAGAACTTATTAAGAGGCATCCGCAAATACAATGCGTGTTGTTGGACGATGCCTTTCAACACTTGGCAGTCACACCGGGTCTGAACGTTCTTCTGACGGAATACCAACGGCCTTTTACCCGGGATTGGCTGTTGCCCTCTGGCAGACTGCGGGAGTGGCGGCACGAATATCAGCGCGCAGACATTATTATTGTGACGAAGTGTCCGCCGCAGCTCACCACGGAACAGCGGCATAAAATGTACGCAGAGTTAGACCCATATCCCCGTCAACGGGTGTACTTTTCGGAATACCGCTACGGTATGCCTTATGATCTCCTGCGACCCGACCTCATCCGGCCCTTTGAGGTCACCGATACCATCCTGTTGGTCAGTGCCATTGCCAACACGGACTATTTGTTGGAGTATTTAGCAGGGCAGGTACAAACGGTGCATACACGCGAATTTGAGGATCACCATTACTTTACGGAAACCGACGTGCTGGAGCTGCTGCGCCGTTTTGATACGATTCCCCAAAAAGAAAAAATAATGGTTACTACCGAAAAAGATGCCACCCGTTTGGCACTGCACCGCGATTTTTTCTGGAAAAATGAAATTTCGGTTTACGTGCTGCCCGTGGAAGTTGCCTTTTTGCAGGAAGACGAAACGGGTTTTCAGCAGGATGTGCAGCAGTTTTTGCTCGACTTCAAATCCTGAGCTGCTTTCCTATTTCTTATCGAAGAGCAACACTTCGTCTTCCCCGTGTATTTCCTGCCAACGCACCCGGATATAGGCTTCGTCCAAAGCATCCACGCTGATACCTGTGTAGTCGGGTTGAACGGGAAGGTGGCGATTGAAACGCCGATCCACCAACACCAGCAGTTTTACGGCTGCCGGACGGCCATAATGTTGCATGGCAGTGAGCGCCGAAGAAATGGTGCGGCCGGTGTATAACACGTCATCTATCAGCAGGACGCGTTTGTTGGTGACAATAAAATCAATTTCATTGGGGTGGGGAGCTACCGGGCCATCCGGCATCCGAAAATCGTCGCGGTAGAAGGTAATATCTAACTTTCCGAAGGCTATTTTGGAATTACCAGTCAGCATTTGCAGGCGATGGTGCAGCCGGGCAGCCAAAAGGGCACCGCGCGGCTGAATGCCCAAAATGCAGCTGTCCTCGGAAAAATCTCCCCAATCCTCGAGCAGCTGATGACACAGCCGCTCGAGGGTCAGGGCAAACCGCTCCGTAGTCAGAAGTATTTTTCCGTTGACAGGATCGGTCATTTTATTCGCCAAAAATTTCTTTGAGTTTCATTTCCAACTGTTCCCCGCGCAGGTTGCGGGCCAAAATTTTCCCGTCCTTATCTACTAATACTGTGGTGGGGATGGACTGCACCGAATAGAGGGCTGCGTGTTTGCTCTGCCACCCGCCCAAATCGCTGATATGGTGCCACGGCAGACCGTCTTTTTGAATGGCCTCGCGCCAGCGGTCTGCATCCTGATCCAGACTCACTCCCAGAATATCGAAACCCTTGCTGTGGTATTTGTTATACACCTTGACCACATTGGGATTTTCGCGGCGGCAGGGAGCACACCAGCTGGCCCAGAAGTCAATCAGGGTGATTTTTCCGCGCAGTTGACTCAGCGAGTAAGTGCCATTGTCGGGGGTATTGCCTGCAAGGTCGGGGGCTTCCATGCCAATGGTAGAAGTGCGACTTTTAGCGGATTCATATTCCATGGGCTTTATTTCGCCATAAAGATCGGCATTGCGGTACTTGTCTGCGTATTTCACTGAATACGTATTGGACAGGACGTGTCCTAAACTTTTCATACCCGCTATTGTACCCCCCATAGCCATGCGGTAGGCTTTACTGTTTTCGGGGACTTTGGCCAATTGGGCATCCATGAGCTTTTGCATGCGCTCGGTAGTAATGAGTACCATGCCCAAACGGCGTGACAACTGATCGAACGCAGCAAAAACCTCAGGCTGGTCATTATAGTACGTATCGGAGAGATTGGTATAGCGGAAAGATTCGCGGCTCATAAAATCGCCTGCGTCTTCAAATCCTTTATCTCCCTTGTACACCGGCCATATATGGATAGCAGCCAACTTCCAAAAGGGATTGTTGGCCGCTTTCAGGGAATCTATGTACTGTTTTTGGCTTTTGTTCAGACTTTCGATGCCGGCTACTAAGGAGGACATCTCCTTTTTCTCTGCTGTACCCATTCGATATTTTGCGTTCAGATCATCGGCAGTTGCCCGAAAAGCGTCTATGCGTTTTTGCACGCCTTCCCAATTGCGATTCACAGCAGAACCTACGGTGCGCCCCTTGTCTAAGTAATTGAAGTTGGCCCAAAAATTCATTTCCGGCTCGTCTGCGATCCACACTTTGGCAGTGAGGGGCATATTTTTGGAACCCAATACATACATACGCGGCACTGACGAAGCAGGCACGGTCAATATAAAAGTACTGTCGGAGGTACGCAGGCTGCTGCGGCTCACCACCCGATTGCCCAGCCCGATGGTTTCATACAGGAAGAAGCTGTCCACATAGCTGGGGCGCTCCACAAAATGGCAGACAATGGTGACGTTTTTGGCGGGCTGCTTCGGTGCAGCAGTCTGTGCGCCTGCCCAAAAAGGCAACAGGATAAAGAAGAAAAGTAGTTTTTGCATATTCATGAAATATATTGAGTGTGTTTGAAGGAACTTCGCTTCCTGTACAGAAAGTGTAGCAAAAATTCCTGAAAATTTGGTACGTGCAGGTGCATTACACGCAACGTGCCATCCGGAAAAATCTTTGTGAAAGGCCGCAAAGGTAAAACAATTTTTTTAAAAAAAAGCCTGTAATAATTTTGCCACATTGTAAGAATAGATGTACCTTTGCGTCCGTTTTTTTAAATTTTTTAACATTTTTTTCATAACTGACTGATAATGAGACATTACGAAGTCACCTTTGTCGTATCCCCGGTGCTGTCGAGCGACGAAGTGAAAGCGACAGCGGAGCACATTCAGGCCGAAATCAGGGGTTTCGGCGGGCAAATTGTTGCTGTGGATGAGCTGGGCCTCCGTCAACTGGCCTACTCCATTAACCGCCGTGCTTCCGGCGTTTATTACTGTGTGGAATTCAATACGGAAGCAGCCGACTGGGTCGGCAAATTTGAGCTGAACCTGAAGCGCAACGAAAACATCCTGCGCTTCCTGACGGTCAAGCTGGACAAATACGGCGTAAAGTACAACGATGACAAGCGCAACGGACGCATTGGCAGCCGCAGAAAAGTGGATGAAACTGCTCCCGCTGTAGTAGCGCCTGAAGAAGAAGTACCACTTCCGGAAGTCGTTGACTTAGACGCTTAATTTTCTCCCTTTTTCATCACCCAACAGTAATTACGCTATTAGAATATGGCTGCTACAAGAGAAGATGTCAAATTCCTGAGCAACACCAAAATGGGGTTGCGTCGCAAAAAATACTGCCGTTTTCGCAAATACGGCATCAAGCATATTGATTATAAAGATGCTGACTTTTTGCTCCAGTTCATCAACGAGCAGGGTAAACTGCTGCCGCGCCGCATTACAGGCAACAGCCTGAAATACCAGCGCCGTGTGGCTACTGCCGTCAAGCGCGCACGTCACCTCGGCATTTTGCCTTTCGTGAGCGATTTGATGAAATAATTTTTTCACCCATCAGCACACTTTTAAAAAACATTCAATCATGCAAATTATTCTGCTCGATCATCTCGATAAGGTAGGCGAAAAACACGATGTCGTAAAAGTGAAAGACGGATACGGCCGCAACTACCTGCTTCCCAAAGGATTGGCTCTTGTTGCCAATAAAGAAAATCTGGCCCGTCTGGAGGGCTTGAAAAAGCAAGCCGCCAAGAAAGAAGGCATCCTGATCGAAAATTTTCGCGCCATTGCCGACAAACTGGCAGGTATGACCCTGTCCATTCCTGCAAAAGCGGGCGAAACAGGTCGCCTTTTTGGTTCTGTTACGGCTCAAACATTGTCCAACGCCTTGCGTACACAGGGCATTGACGCGGATCGTCGCATCATCGAAATGCCGGAAGAGGTAAAAGACCTCGGTACTTATACGGCTACTATCAAATTTCATCCGCAGGTAAGTGCCGATGTGAAATTTGACGTGGTACCCGAAGGTGCCGAATAAGCAAAAAGGCTTCTTTTGGATAAAAAAAGGCTCGTGTATGAATCACCAGATCATGCACGGGCCTTTTTTTATTTGGTCGGTTTACGGGTGCTGACAAATTGATGGGATTTTGCCGTTTCAACTACTAAAAGCAAAAATACGGTGATCCTCCAGTTCAATGATTTGATCAAAGTCCAAAGAACTGTACAGGCGGTGGGTAATGATAATGGCTGTCTTATCGGCAAGTGCCGTTTTCAGATAATCTACAATGCGGCTTTCGGTATTGCTGTCCACTGCCGAAAGACAGTCGTCCAATAAAAGAATTTCAGGATTTTTGGCAAAAGCGCGTGCGATGCTGATGCGCTGCTTTTGTCCGCCCGAGAGCGTCACGCCGCGCTCGCCTACTACCGTGTCGTACCCGTCCGACAAGCCCATGATCTCTTCATGAATAGCGGCATTGCGGGCATAGCCTTCTGCTTCGGCTTTTGAGATACCATCTTTTCCGAAGGCAATGTTGCCATAAACAGTATCAGAAAACAGGAAAACATCTTGTGGCACATAGCCAATTTGCTGACGCAGGCGTGCGAGATCGTGTTTGCGCACATCGGTACCATCTATCAAAATGCGCCCTTCGGTCACGTCGTACATGCGGGTCAGCAAATCGGCAATTGTGGTTTTCCCGCTGCCGGTTTTTCCGATAATGGCCACTTTCTGACCGGGCAACACTTCAAAAGAGACATTGTCCAATGCCTTAATGCCCGTGTCGGGATACACAAAGGTGACACTTTCAAAACGAATATGACCTTTTAAGGGAGCATAAGCGCCTGAGGGGGTGTCAAAACCTGCTTTTTTCTTTGTTTTGGCAGGCACCACCGGATTTACAATGGTGGGCCGGGTCTTCAAAAATTCATTGATGCGTTTTTGGGAGGCCGCCGCCTGCTGGGTGAGGGAAGCAATCCAGCCAATGGCAGTCACCGGCCAGGTCAGCATATTGATGTAAATCACAAATTCTGCGATGTTGCCCGGTGTGGCTTTCCCCGCTATGACCTGCAATCCGCCTACATACACAGTGATGATGGTGCTGGTCCCGACCATGAGCGCCATCAGCGGGAAGAAAATAGCATCTACGCGCACCAATTCCAGTGATTTTTTGCGAAACACCTCACTCTGATCGGCAAACCAGCGCCCCATCGCCTCCTCCTGGGCATAACTTTTCACCACTCGAATGCCGCTATATACCTCTTGGGCAGTACCGGTCAGCACTGCCAATTGCCGTTGTATTTTTTCGCTTTTTTTATTAATCAGGGTGCTGACAAAATAAATGGAAATGCTTAAAAAAGGCAGCGGTAGCAGCGACCACAGGGTCAGCGTGACGTTGATACGCAACATGGAAACAATGGTGAGGGTAAACAAAAACACCAAATCCAGGCTGTACAAAATGGCCGGTCCCGAAAACATCCGCACCTTGGAAACATCTTCCGAAATGCGCGACATGAGATCGCCTGTGCTGTTGCGCTTGTAAAAAGCCAGGTCCAGCTTTTCGTAGTGGGCAAACAACTCCTTGCGCATGTCGTACTCAATCAGGCGGCTCATCACAATCAGGGTTTGTCGCATAAAAAACATAAACAGCCCCATCAGGATAGCAAGGGCGAGCAATCCCGCACCAAACCACGCAATTTGTTGTCCCAGTTCCTTCATGGCTTCCGGGTGGGCCGAAAGCCCGCCGTTTTCATTGTACATCTTCACCTTGGTGATGACCGTATCAAGGGCTTCGCGGATGACCTGTGGCTGCCAAATGCGAAACCAGTTGGCGCACCCCACGAAAAGGATGCCCAGCGCTAAGCGCAGGCGGTATTTCCAAAAGAATTTATTGAGATAGGCGAGATGCCGCATTGTATAGTGTGCTAATGTGGTAAAGGCCCCTCAACGCAACCCGAGAAAAAGTGCCGCAATAGATTTATGTTCGATGGTATTTCGGATGGCACGCGAAAACAGCTTGGCCGTGGAAAGTACTTCTATTTTTGCGGAAGTCCGTTTCAGCGGAATGGTGTCGCACACAATCAGTTGTGTTAGTTTGGAGCTTTCAATGTTCTCATAGGCATTGCCCGACAGCACGGGGTGGGTACAAATGGCCCGCACCGAAAGCGCGCCCTTTTCCATGAGTGCATCGGCGGCCTTGCACAGGGTGCCTGCGGTATCCACAAGGTCGTCCACCAAAATCACCTCCGCCCCTTTCACGTCTCCGATCACTGTCATGGAGGCGACTTCGTTGGCCTTGGTGCGGTATTTGTCGCAAATGACCAATTCTCTTTTAAAGTGTTTGGCATACAGCCGCGCCCGTTTCACTCCGCCCACGTCCGGGCTGGCAAAAATGACATTCGACAGGTCTTGCTCCTGCAACCAGGGCGTGTAAATAGCTTCCGAGCGCAGGTGATCCACGGGTATATCAAAAAAACCCTGTATCTGATCGGCATGCAGGTCCATGGTCATAATGCGGTCTGCACCGGCAGCAGTCAGCAGATTGGCAATGAGTTTGGCGCTGATGGGCACCCGGGGCTTGTCCTTTCTGTCCTGGCGGGCATAGCCAAAATAGGGAATAACAGCTGTGATGTAGCCCGCAGAAGCGCGTTTAGCGGTGTCAATCCACAGCAGCAATTCCATCAGGTTATCGTTGGGCTGGCAAGTGCTTTGTATAAAGAAAGCATAACAACCGCGTACACTTTCGTTCAAAACGGTTTGCATTTCGCCATCGCTGAAGCGCGCCACCGTGGTGTCGCCCAACGGCGTGTCGAAGTGGTGGGCAATTTCACGAGCCAGCACCTGAGAGGCAGAACAGGAAAAAATCTTTACTTCCGGCATGAGATATTTTTTGTGCTACAAGAACGACATGCTTCCCGGATTGTTTTAAAGCACCTTTAGTTTTTAGTGTCGGATGCTGTTTTTTAGTGTGCCCCTGTTGGCGAAGCCATTTTCCATTGACCACCTAAGGAACGCTCTTCCACATATCGCAGTTCAAAACACCCATCACACGGATTTTTCAACAGGCAATACCATTAATACACCGCCGTTACCGCATTGCGGATCTTCCAGATAACCGTGGATAAGCCGGACCAATTCGAAACCAATCTTTTGCTGTACGCTGATGGTAGGGTCTGTGAGATGGCCGTTCTTCAAGCGTTCATAGTAGGCATCTAAAGACATTTGAGCGCTGTAAGGAAGGTAACCGTTGGACATTCCGACGGTCATTTGTCCTTTTAATCCCAGGCGGCGACACAATTCCTGTCGGGCGCGATACAAGGCCCGCGCCAAGCCTTTGCCGCGATAGTCGGGGTGTACCCCCACATCCATGCCGTACAACCACGCGCCTTGGGGTTCGTGGGTGTTCATCCAAAGGTTATCTGATATTTCCAGAAAAGTGTGATCTTCCACCGCATAATGGTAGCGAATGGTCGTGGTCATGGCAACAGGTTGATCGCCGTCTAAGATGATAAATTGCCCTTCGGGAAACAACTTCAAATGGTGCAGATAATGGCGTGCTGCCATCCGTTCTTCGGGCGAAAGGGTGGGAAATACCAATGCCTGCAAAGCTTCCAATGCCTCGGCATGTTGCGGTTGGGTATTTTGAAGGTACAACCCTTCTTTCAATGCTACGGAATACACAGAGAGCAGAATAGGGGAGTTTAGAGATGTGAAACAGGGGGTGCTTTATAAGTGGCGCTCATACCATACCAATACTTCTTCTGCGGGTTTGCGCCGTAGATCCGGCACTTTGGCATCGGGAGCAGGGTAGCCGACGGGAAGCAGCAGAAAAGGCTTTTCGTGGTCGGGGCGTTGAAGAATTTTTTGCAGGAAATTCATGGGCGAGGGCGTATGGGTAAGCGTCGCCAAACCTGCCTGATGAATGGCCTGAATCAGAAATCCGCAGGCGATACCCGTGCTTTCCTGTACATAATAGTTTTTTCGCTGACTGCCGTCGGGCATCAGGTCGTACATTTTCCGAAAAACCACAATAAGCCAGGGTGCAGTTTCGAGAAAAGGTTTTTGCCAGTCGGTGCCGAGGGGAGCCAGATCGGCCAACCATTCCGGGGGCATTCTGCCGGTATAACTCTCATGCTCTTCCTGTTCGGCAGCCATGCGAATGGCCTTTTTAACTACCGGGTCGCTAATGGCGCAAAAAGTCCAGGGTTGCTTATGCGCCCCGGAAGGCGCAGAAGAAGCGGTCATAATCACGGCTTCAATCACGGATTTGGGAACCGGCGCATCCGAAAAATCGCGCACAGAACGCCTGCGTTCCATCAAAACGCGGTGGGCCTCGGCGCGCTCGGCCACTGCCTCAACGGCATGGAAGTCGAAAGACAAAGAAATAAAAGGATAGACAGACATCTGCGGTTTAATTTAGCGGCGATTCATTCTTTTTGTAAAATGCTGATTTTCATTTAGTTAAAATGTATTGAAAAATCTATTTGCACGGGCTGCCTGTGTGAAAATAAATTCGGCGCAGGTTAAACAGGGCGAACTACTCTAATAACTCCGTGATTTCCGCTTCCGTCAGCAGGGGCGTATCCGCACCCGTATCGAACAATGCCTGCCCAAGCAGCCGCTTTTTTTCCTGCAACACCAATATTTTTTCTTCAACCGTATCGCGGGCAATAAAGCGCAGGGCGGTGACCGGATGCTGTTGACCGATGCGGTGGGCGCGGGCGACGGCCTGACTTTCAGCCGCCGGATTCCACCACGGATCGAGCAGAAACACATAATCGGCAGCGGTGAGATTGAGGCCCACACCGCCTGCTTTCAGGGTCATGAAAAATGCCTGTATGCCCGGCTCTTCCTGAAAGCGCGTAACGGCCACTGCCCGTTCTGAAGCCGACACTTCGCCGGTCAGCCACACAAAAGCAATGCCCTGTGCCTCCAAAACGGCCCGATAGAGACGCAGGTGCTTTTCAAAACTGCTGAAAAACAACACTTTGTGTCGGGCGCGGCGAATGGTTTCCCATTGAGCCAGCACATCGTCCATTTTGCCGCTGCCCCCCTGATAGTCGGGATCGGCCAATACCGGATGGTTGGCCATTTGGCGCAGGCGCACCAGGGCCGTAATGGCCTGGAAACGGGTTTTGGGATCGCTGAAAAGCGAAAGTATTTCACTTCGCACTGCCGACTTCAGACGCTCATACACCTTTTTCTGTTCGGGCAGCATTTCTGTAAAAAAGACCTGTTCGCTCAGGGGAGGCAGGTCGGGGGCAACTTCTTCTTTGGTGCGGCGCAGAAAATAGGGCTGCACCCGTTGAAAGAGCCGTTCTTTTGCGAGGGCATCGGCGTTGCGCTCGATGGGTGCCATGAACTGCTCGCGAAAACTGCGGAAACTTCCCAGCGCATCGGGATTGATAAATTCCATCTGTGTCCAAAGATCGGCCAGCGAATTTTCGATGGGCGTACCACTCAACGACACTTTGTGCGGGGCTTTGAGGCTGCGTACTACTTTGGACACCTCGGAGTCGCGGTTTTTGATCTGCTGACTTTCGTCTATCACAATCGTCTGCCACTGTATTTTTTCCAAAAGGGCCAGGTCCTGGCGGGCGGTATGGTAGGTAGTCAGCACCACGTCGTGCGCCGCCAAAGCGCGTGGTTCCTTCAGGCGGCGCGGGCCGGTCTGTTCTGTAACAAAAAGGGAAGGAGCGAACTTTGACAATTCTCGTTTCCAGTTAAAAACCAAAGAAGAGGGCAGGATAACCAATGCCTTCAAAGGTTGGCCCAAGCCTGTATCGAACAGATTGATCCGGTGATTTTCGGTTGCAGCCCCTTCAGCGGAAAGAGCCGTGCGGTGTGCCTTGATATACAGCAACAGGGCGATGGTTTGCAGGGTTTTGCCCAATCCCATGTCATCCGCTAAGCAGGCACCGAGGCCGTTGTGATAATGGGCCACCAACCAACGCACGCCATGCAGCTGATAGGGGCGCAAGTCGGCCTTCAAATCGCTGTCGGGCGCATAGTCCACTGCATCGGCGTGTAACACGGGCAATTCGGAATGGGCGTGCCAGCCCGCCTGTTGGAGCAGGGGATAGGCCGCTTTGGGTACGCGCAATTGGCCTGTGTTCGTCTGGGCGGCAGCAAAGACATCTCTGTAACGGGTCATCCACTCCTCAGGCAACAGAAAAAATGTGCCGTCTGGCAAGGGAAAAAAGCGATCGTTGCGCTTCAAAAAGGGGCCGAGAGCAGAAAATGGAAAATAAAATGCCCCCACCTGAAATCCGCCTGTTATATCAAACCAGTCGCCTGCTGCCTGTACATTGGTTTGAAGATGGGCAGCGTGGAGGGCAAGGGTTTTGTCTTCCACAACGGGCGCGACCACGGTCATACCTGCTCCCTGCAAGACTGCCTTGTGTTGTGCCAAGGCTTCCAACAGATTGGCGAGACTGTGCTGTAGGGGCGTTCTTTCTGCTGTTGTGCAGGTGGCGGCATCCAGAAAGCGCCCGCCTGATTCCTGAAATCCGGCTGCCATTAAAGCACTCCGCTTTTGATTTTCAGATGCTTCATCCCGTATGATGGTACACACGGTAATGTCGCCTGTTTCATTGTCGGTAGGAATATGCAGCGTTGTTACGCGGTTGCGCTTTTCTCCATTTTGAAAAACGACCCCCTCATATTCAAAGGAGAGCTTCAGTTGCCACTGCTGCTCCAGAATATTTTCTATCGGCTCCAACAGCGCTCCCTGCAACTGTGTGTTTTGTTGTACTAAAAATCCCTCTGCTTCCACATAACCCGTTTGCACCGCTTTGGAAATAAAACCCCGAAAATAAGGCAGGGCTTGTTTTTCAGGGACTAAGACCACATCTTTATTGGCAAACGGACGCATCATATTGCCCCGGATACCGGGTACCTGGTACAGCCTGTAATCGGCTACAACCCATGCAGGATCAGTGTTGGTCAGCGAGAATGCCTGTCGCTCCTGAATGCGAAAGCGCTGTGTTTCGGTACCCAATTCCAAGCGATATTCGATACCGGCTCCCTCCACCTTTTTAAAGAACAACCAGGGGCGCAGGGGTTCAGAGACAAATTGCACCAGTACGTCTTTGGCCAGCGATCTTTTCTCGGCATGCAGGGTCAGCCATTCGCCCTGCTGAACAGCAAGGCTTAGAAATTCGTTCAGATGCCGATGGATATAGGCTTCGACTATTTTCCCGATTTGCTGATCCGCCAACAATTGATGAAGTGGCACAGCAACCTTGCTTTTAACAGGCTTGTGTTTGGCCTCTACGTTTTTAAGGGACAACAACTCGATGATGGCCAACATGCGCCGCTGCGGCTCCGACAGCGACAGGCCAAAAGGGGCTACAGTGGCAACGGTGGCTTTTTGCAGGATGTGTGCCGGTTGCCCGTCGGCATCAGCCCGCATCAACCAAGCTCCGGGCAGCCAGAGGGTGGGCGTGAAAGGGAAAAGGTCAAATACGATAAGGGGGGTCATGCGGGGCAAAGATACGGAGTAGTTGAAAATTAAAGAGGTAAACTACGCTTCCTAAATTTTAGGACATCGAAAGCGTGCTAAAAAAAAGTTTTTTTGCTTTTTTTCGAGGCAAAAAAACTTTTTTTAGCTCATTTTTTTTCAACAAAGTCTATTTTTAATACTTAATTTTTAATTTAATACATAAAGTATTATTAATCAATAATTTTTGAAAAAATATTTTCAAAAAAAGCATTCAAAAATTTTTATTAAAAAATAAAAAAATTGAAAATTTATTTTTAATAAAAAATTTTATACGTATAAAATTGTTTTTCAATAAAATATAAATTAAATCTTTGCTCCTGTAGAACGCTGCGAGCCATTTATTTTCATTTTTTCAACAAAGCTCTTTTTATGTTCTTGTCAGACTGTGAAAGTTGCCGCACTTTTGTACCATCAAACAAAACAAACGGCGGTGTTTAGAGAGAAAGCGGAGCAAACACCCCACCCTGATTTCGACACTTTTCATGAGATTATATACGGGAAACCGAGGCGGCGCAAAAGAGCGCCGCTTTTTTTTTGCCCCTCCTCCTCGTTCCTCTGCCTGCACGAATCTTCCCAGACTTTCGAAAACAAGAAAATCTGCCCACCATTGTAGTGGTATTCAGCCACGAAGTCCCCTTGTTGGGGCATCCTCCTGAAATCTCATCGCTTTTTAAAACGGTAAGAATACATCTGTGACTCCTCCGCGTAATAACCATCCAATTTCAGGCTGTTATAAGCGTTTTGAATCGCTTCGATAGCGGCGGTTGCATCTTCCACTTTCAGGTCGTTGACCGAAGTAATAATGAAACCGGGCTGTATATTGGTCTCGGCTACGAGGCTGTTGCGGCGAATGCTGCCCACCGTTGCGCCGGACAGGCCCGTTTTGCGGCGCTCCTCGCGGTTGAGGTCGCGAAGGGTCAGACCCAACGAAGACTCCAGCTCATCACCCCGATATTTGTCGGAAGCCAGCCACTTGGTGGCATTATTGCTGTCTTTGAGGGTGATACGCACGCGGTATTTTTCTCCTTTGCGCCAGTATTCCGTCAACATTTGTTCGCCGGGACGGTAACGCCCCACCATTTCCAGGAGTTCCGGGGTACTGCGCACCTTGATATTGTTGATGCTGATGATTACATCGCCGCGTTGCAGCCCTGCGTCTGCTGCTGCCGAACCCGTATTGACGCGGGTGATATAGATGCCTTCTGCATTGGGTAGTCCCAAGTCGCGGGCAATTTCACTGTCCACATTGTTGATGCCTACGCCCAGAAAAGCGCGCTTCACTTCGCCAAACTCTTTTAAATCCCGCACAATTTTTTGGGCAAGATTGGAAGGTACGGCAAAAGAATAACCCTCGTAATTGCCCGATTCGGTGATGATAGCGGTATTGATGCCAATCAACTCACCGGCAGTGTTCACCAAGGCCCCACCGCTGTTGCCCGGATTGACGGCAGCATCCGTTTGTATAAAGGATTCGATGCCGCCGTTGTTGCCCAGTATATCTATGTTGCGCCCTTTGGCACTTACAATGCCTGCGGTCACGGTACTTTCCAGATTGAACGGATTGCCGACGGCCAGGACCCATTCGCCCACATGCACCGAGTCGCTGTTGCCAAAAATCAGGAAAGGTAGGCCAGTTTCCTGTATTTGCAACAGGCTGATGTCTGTGGAAGGATCCGAGCCAACCACATAGGCCTTGTATGCCCGCTTGTCAGCCAGCGTCACCTTGATGTCGGTGCTATTTTCGACCACATGGTGATTGGTCACGATCAGACCGTCGGGCGAAACCATCACCCCCGAGCCGGAAGACCCCGACAAGGTGCCGCCGTTCCAGAATCCCCCGTCCGACTCCACCAATGCCTTGATATTAACCACAGCCGGGGTAGCAATTTGGGCAGCGCGGGTAAAATCCGTCGGGGTAGAGGAGTGAAAGGTGGCATTGGAACGGTGATCGAACAAACGGTTCACCATGCTCACATAGCGTGCCTCCGAAGCCGGATCGCCCGACCGGTTCCACAAGGTAGGCCGGGGTACAAAAAAATAATGGTAAATGCCCACCGAAGCCACAGATACCACGATGGATAGCAAAAGCGAAGAAAAAGTTTTTTGCAACACGGGCTTAAGTAGTGATGAGTGATGAGTGATGGGTGATGAGTGATGAGTGGAATTACCACATTAGCAAATTGAATCATTTGGTTGGTATAAGTATGTCCAATTCGCGAATAGGCGAACCATCGGCCCATGTTCCCATGAACCGCTGCTCCGGAGTATTGCCAAAAGCCACTTCCCGATACAGGCCCTGACGGGTATAACTGACCAGCGCATCGCCGAGCTTCCAATAGCAGTTGAAATCCACTTCGTTGAGCCGGGAGGCCATCAGGACGCGCCGGGCGGTGTAATTGCGTATGCCGGTATCGAAATCGAGGTCGTAACAGTAAGGTTCTGAGTGGGTGGCCATGAGCCACTTGCGGCCATTGAAACTCCTGCGGTGTACCACAAAATTGCGATTTTTCGTGTTTACGGCGGTATTAAATACCAAACGCCCAAATTCGTCGCCCACCACATAATCGTCTTCTCCCACAACAACAATCAGGTTCATGTCAGAGGGTAGACCGCAGTAATCGGGCAGGCGGGCACCTTTCAGCGGCCCGGAGCCTGGTTGACACAGCAACATGGCGGAGGGCTTGGGAATGCCCATTTTTCCCCATTGACAGGCCATGTTGGTTGCAATCACTCCACCATAAGAGTGTGCAAAGTAAGCCACTTTATCCAATTTAGGACGTACCCGCCCTTCTTCCTTTTGCAACACCGCCAGGGCATCGCGAATGCCTGTGGCCGCGTTGGCAGGGAATGCCTCCGGCCGGGGCCAGAGAATATTTTTTTGATAGCGCGGGTAAATGACGATGTTCCCCTTGGCAACCAAATGCTTGATCCATTTCCCATAAGCAAACGGGTTATAGGCCCCATAACCGTGTAGAAATACAATCACCTCGGCCGAATCGGGTTTGGGATCGGCAGGCTCGAACAGCCAGTAGCCGTCTGCGGATTCGGCGGCATCAAAAAAAGCAACCGATTGGTGCACATACTCCGCGCCGCCCGGCCCACAGAGTGGCTGGCCCGGATAGGGCGTTTCCTGTGCTGTGGCAAATACCCCGCGCAACAACAGGGGCGACATGGGTAAAAGGGTACGCATCACCTTCTTACCAATTTTTTTGCAATTTTGTTTATACGATGACAGCAGGCTTTTCATTACTCGACGCAGAAGCATTTTTCTTTTTCAATACTGTATTGATCCATGCAGGAACCACAATAGCTCCGGCAATTAAATAACCATAGTAAGCCATACCCCGCCACAACAGCGCTACCACCAACCCGATACCGAGGGGTACATAATCCGAAATAAAATTGGACAGGGCGACTTCTGCCAATCCCGCGCCGCCCGGTGTGGGGCTGAATGCCATAATGATGAACATGGCCACTAAACGGGCGAACACGAACATTTGGGTGGAGCCATCCATGGGCGTACCCGGCACCACCGCAATAATCAGACAATTGATCATCGCAAACTTACAAAACCAGACCCCCAGAGTACCCGCAATCACTGCCAGATGTACTGTCCAGGGTTCCCGCTGCAATTCGGCAGATGCAATCATGAAGTCATGACCGAGGTGCGCGATTTTGTTTGACCAACGCCGGAGCAATCGTTGTCGGGACAACCATTGCAGAAAAATACCGGCATAGCGCGGCCGGATAAAAACAAAAAACATGAGGGTCACAAAATAAGTGGCCATCATGGCATAAGTCACCAAAAAAGCCCCGCCTGCCAATCCCGCCTCGTTAAAATGGGTTACGCCGGGATAGAGCATAGCCGGACCATAAATCAGCAACATAATGGGCAGCATAATGCTAAAAAAACCCGTATCGGCCAACATGGAGTAAAAAACTGCCGATAAAGTACGCCCTGCCGACAGTTTTTCTTTGGTCATGACAAACAACATCACAGCCGGCCCCCCTTTGCTCGTGGGCGTTACGGAAGCACTAAACTCCCATAAGACCATCAGTTGAGCGCATTTTTTCCAGGAAAAAGCCCCTCTGGTAACCGCCCGAAGTCGCAGGGTATAAAAAAAATGGCGCAATAGCAACAGCAAAAAAGCTGCACCAATCCACGCCCAGGCCCACCCCGTCCACTGAATGGCTTTAAACTGCTGTGCGTCGAATTGTTTCCAAAACAAATAAGCAACAGCCAACAGACCGAGAAGCACAGGCAAAAGGATGCGCCCCGGACGCACCGAGCGCAGGAATTGTTGCTCGTCGGGCGTTTCGGCTATCATCCCCTGTTCCTGTTCTATGCTTGTCTGAATGACCGATTTTGCCGGAGCATCGGCTTCGGTGGCGTGGATTTGCTGACTGATGGGTTTGTTAATTTAGTGACACTCAGGTCGGTGGATCTATTAAAGGGCAACAACACACATATCCACAGGGGGAAGGATATACGTGAAAGTGTAAAAACGAAAAGATGCCCTCTTATGTTTTAAATAAACAGACGCAATTTACATAAACTTATGGACTTGGGAAGCCGGACGCGCCAGTAGGTATATATACAGGCAAGTCTGCCCAAAAAAGAAAAGACAATGAAAGGCGTTATAGCACAGCCGCTTCTGTCGCTTTCTTCTCGGCCACTGCTTCAGCCAACCATAAAAAACCGTCCATAAAGAAGCGCATTTTCTTCATAAATGCCGGATCGGTCATGTTGCCGACTTCGTCGAAGCGCTCTGCAACATTGCCTACCGTCAGCATTTGCGGGATGGCAAAGCCAGAGATGCCAAGCGCCAGCTGTTGCATGGACAAAGCAGCCCGCATCCCGCCCAGTGGGCCGGTAGTCACAGAAGCCACGCCAATGACTTTCCGATTAAATTCATTTTCTTTCAGATAGTCCACCGCATTTTTTAAAGCGGCTGTATAACTGCCGTTGTATTCAGGAGAGACAAAAATAAAAGCGTCCGAGTAGTGTACATGCTGCGCAAACTCCGACAAGCCTTCTGGTACATCCGGCAATTTATGCAACACTTCTTCCATCATCGGAAAGTCATAGGCTGCTAAATCTAATAAAACAACTTCATGGGGACTGTACTTTCGTATGTATTTCTCTAATCCCAGCGAAACACGGTGCGATTGTCGGTTGATGCGAGTACTGGAGGAGAAAATGGCAATCTGCATAAAAAGGGATGAGACATCGGCTGCTCGAAAAGATGTCTTTTACTCAAACAAAGGAAGGCCGGAAAAGTTTTTCTCCCCGATTGAACAAGGCATCGTATCTTTGCGCACTTTAACATTTTTCATTCTTTTATTTCCATCCGGTTTGTGAAACGATTACAAATAGTAGCCGTAGCAGATGAGCAACTCGAAGATTGTATTATAGTGCTGGCAGAAAAGGAACAGATAAGCAGTTTAAAACAGCTGCTCACTACAGATGAAATGTCGTTCGTAGAGCGCATGGCAGCGGAAGAGGTAGGACAATTCTTTTTTCCCAGAGCGCAGGGAGCTGTACTCGTACGTATGATAAAGCCTGAACAAGACGAGTATGTGGCCATAGAGGCTACCCGTTTGGCAGGCAACAGTACCCTCGCTGAATTGCGCCAATATAAAATTGATCGGGTAACCGTTCGCAATCTGTGTACCCGCAATCTGGCACTTGCCTTTGTGGAAGGCATGGCCTTAGGCAGCTATCAGTTTCAGAAACACCTTTCCAAAGTATCTCCCAAAGACAAAAACCTACGCGAAATCCGGGTTGAACCCTCCACTGCCACAGCGGCTGATGTGGAAGAGTTAAACCACATTGTGGAATTGGTTTTTGAAACCCGCGATTTGGTCAATGAGCCTTTTTCGCACCAAAGTTCGGTGCAATTTGCACAGTCCATTGCAGCCCTCGGTGAAAAATACGGCTTTGAGACCGACATTTTGGGGCGCGAAAAAATAGAAAGCCTGAAAATGGGCGGATTAATCTCTGTCAACAAAGGCAGTCAGGAGCCACCGCGGTTTGCTGTTTTGGAGTGGAAGCCCGCCAACGCACGGAATGAAGAACCACTTGTCTTTGTAGGTAAAGGGGTAGTGTATGATACCGGAGGGCTGAGTCTGAAGCCGACCGACGGTATGGATTACATGAAATGCGACATGGCAGGCGGCGCTGCGGTAGCATGTACCCTCGCTTTGGCAGCCGCCACCAGACAGCCGGTCTATTTAGTAGGCTTGGTACCCATCACTGATAACGTGGTTGGCAATCAGAGCTTTGCGCCCGGGGACGTGATCACCATGTACTCCGGAAAAACGGTGGAGGTGATGAATACCGATGCGGAAGGTCGCCTGATTTTAGCAGATGCCCTGCATTACGCCCGCAAGTACAACCCGGCTTTGGTCATAGATGTGGCTACCCTGACCGGAGGAGCCGTGCGTACTTTTGGCAGCCAGGCCAGTTGTTACATGGGTACAGCTAACGAGCGGATTAAAAAAGCATTGGAACACAGTGGCATGGTCACCTACGAGCGCCTGTGGGAACTGCCGCTTTTTAAGGAATATGCCGAGGACTTGAAGAGTTGCGTGGCTGACATAAAAAACCTCGGTTCTGCCTCGGCCGGTACGATTGTGGCAGGCAAATTTCTCGAAAATTTTGTGGATTACCCCTGGTTGCATATAGATATTGCCGGCCCTGCTTACCTTCGCAGCGGAAATGGCTATCGCACCAAAGAAGGGTCGGGCGTGGGCGTGCGGTTGCTCTATCATTTTTTAAAAACATTCTCCATTCATCACAATGAGTAAAATAACCATCGGAATCAGTAGCGGGGACATCAACGGGATTGGTACAGAGGTCATATTGAAAGCACTGGGTCTTAAAAAAGCAGGCGGATCATTCCAGACAGTTGTATATGGCAGCAATAAAGTACTGGCTTACCATAAGAACATTATCACGCAGGAAAACATCCACATACAAACGGTCAACCATCCAAAAGATGCCCTGCCCGATCGGATCAATGTCATCAATTGCTGGCCTGACAACGTGAATGTCACGCTGGGGAAGCCGACTGACATTAGTGGCAAATGTGCTTTTATGGCTTTGGAAAGAGCCGTAAAAGACCTCAGAAACGGCCATTTGGATGCTTTGGTTACAGCGCCTATACATAAAAAGGCCATGCAAATGGCCAATTTCCCTTTTATCGGACATACAGAGTATATCGCCTCCGAATTTAAGGCACGCGAATCCCTGATGTTGATGGTATCGGATAATCTGCGCGTAGGCTTGATCACCAACCATTTGGCGGTGAAGGACGTGGCGGCAGCCATTACGAGAGAAAAAGTGCTGCGCAAGATTCAAATCATGGCCGAAACCCTGAGAATTGATTTCAATGTGGGGCGGCCTACCTTAGCAGTCCTTGGCTTAAACCCCCATGCCGGCGACGAAGGGGCCATTGGCAAAGAGGAGGAAGAAATCATCCGGCCGGCCATTGAAGCGGCCAAAGCCAAAGGCGTATTGGTGTTCGGCCCTTTTCCGGCAGACGGCTTTTTTGGGTCGGGCCAGTTCAATAAGTACGACGGCATTCTGGCCATGTACCACGATCAGGGGTTAGTGCCTTTTAAAACGTTATCTTTTGGAGCAGGTACCAATTACACCGCCGGCTTATCGGTAGTACGCACCTCGCCCGACCACGGCACGGCCTATGATATTGCCGGACAGGGAGTGGCCGACGAAACTTCTCTGATTAAGGCCATTTATCTGGCTGCCGAAATTGTACGCAACCGCGCAGAATATGTGGATATGCACTCCAACTCGGTGGAGCGCCGCAAGCAACGCGCCCTCGAAAGTGAAACAGGAGAAGACGAAGTATTGGAAGAAATCATTCCGGAAGAATAACTTTTTACCTTTTTTTGACACCCATGTCTATTCTTCGCGTCAAAATCCTCAATCGTTCGGCTAATGTACTGCCTGCCTACGAAACATCGGGCAGTGCCGGCCTAGATTTGCGGGCCAATATTGCCGAAGCGCGAACGCTCGCTCCCCTCGGACGTGCTTTAATTCCTACCGGTTTATTCATTGAATTGCCGGACGGCTACGAAGCGCAAATCCGACCCCGCAGTGGTCTGGCTATTAAACGGGGATTGACCCTGCTCAATAGTCCCGGCACTATAGACAGCGATTATCGGGGGGAAATACAGTGTATTGTGGTGAATTTATCCGACGCGCCTCAAACCATACAACCCGGCGAACGCATCGCCCAAATGGTGGTGGCGCACTATGAGCGCGTGGAGTGGGAAGTGGCAGAAGCATTAGAAGAAACCACACGCGGAAGTGGCGGTTTTGGAAGTACCGGTTTTTGACCAACTCCCCGTCTGTGTATCGCATGTCTGATTTTTCTGAGAACCAGTCCATCTCCTACATTTTCTTAAAAGTCACGTTAGAAAAAAAGCATTTATGCGCATTATAATCCCCATGGCCGGGAGAGGCACCCGGCTTCGCCCGCACACATTGACTGTTCCTAAACCACTTATTCCTGTAGCCGGGAAACCCATTATTCAATGCCTTGTTGAATCGCTGATGGCCTCCTACGACGGAAAGGTGGAGGAAATTGCTTATATCGTGGGCGATTTTGGCCATGATGTGGAACGCGAACTGCTACAAATTGCTGAAAAAACGGGTGCTAAGGGCCGCATCTATCATCAGGAGAAAGCCCTGGGTGTAGGCCATGCCATTCATTGTGCCTGGGAAAGCCTGAAGGGCCGTTGTATGATCGCTTTTGCCGATACCCTGTTTAAGGCAGATTTTTCTTTTGATGCAGAAGAGGATGCCTTTATCTGGGTACAAAAAGTAAAAGACCCCTCCTCTTTTGGAGTGGTCAAACTGAACGAAGCAGGGTATGTCAGCGATTTTGTGGAAAAACCCGCTAAATTTATTTCCGATCTGGCTATTGTTGGCATCTATTATTTTAAAGCTGCCGAAAACCTGCGCGCCGCCCTGCACCACATCATCGTGAATGAGATTAAAGAAAAGAATGAGTATCAACTCACCACAGCCCTGGAATTTCTGAAAAATCAGGGTACCAAATTCAGAACGGGCGAAATAGAAGAATGGTTGGATTGTGGCAACAAAGAAGCGATCCTGTACTCCAACGAACGGATGCTGGAGTTTAGCCGCCACAATCCCGCTTTGGTATCGGGTTCGGCCACGGTAGAGAACAGTGTCATTATTCCTCCCTGCTTCATTGGAGATCATGCTCAGGTAAAAAACTCGGTGATTGGCCCTTATGTGAGCGTTGGACATAATTCCACGGTGGAAAATACCGTTATTACCAATACCATTATTCAAAACAAGTCTCAAATAAAAAATGCCATTCTGGATCAATCCATGATTGGCAACAGCAGTCGCTTCGTCGGTTCTAAAAGTGAACTGAATCTGGGCGACTTTTCTAATTTTTCAAAACGATGAGTAAATATCTGCTATATTGCCTGGCGGGCTTGTGGTCGGTTTATGGCTGCCCGCTGATGGCTCAAAATACCATCGGGGGTAAAGCCGTGCAAGTGCCTGAAGCGGAAGTGAACCGCCAAAGTGCTTTTTTGGATGCGGAACGCGAGCGCATTTTGGGCCAATACGACAAAGCCATTGGCCTGTACAAGAAATTTTTGTACAACAACGACAAGACGGATGCAGCCTGGTATGGTCTGGCCCGCTGTCAGGAAGCCAAAGAGGACATGGCCGGTGCTTTAGAGTCTATTCAGACTGCTATAGCGATAGACCCGGGCAACCAGTGGTATGCGATTTACCTGGGCGACCTCTACGAAAAAAGCGGACGCACCAAAGATGCCGCACGGGTGTACGAGGGCCTGGTGAAGCGCTTTTCGGAGACTCCGGAGTTCTATCAGCAGTGGGCCTACCTGTTGGTGCGCAGCGGCGACCCGCAGGGAGGTCTGAAAGCCTTAGAAAAATTGGAAAAGCTGGCTGGCGTTACCGAAAAAACTACCCAAAGCAGACATCTGATTTATGTGGGCCTGAATGACTATAAAAAGGCAGCAGGCGAATTGGAAAAGCTGGCCGATGCCTACCCCACAGAATCCGGGTATCGGCATCGCTTAGCCCAGTTCTACGAAACCATCGGCGACAAGACTGCTGCCCGCCGCACCTACGAGGATATTTTGCGCCGCTTCCCCGAAGATCCGGCTGCCCGGCTGGCTTTGGCAGGAAGTGCAGCCAAAAAAGACAACCGCCCCGCTGCCGATGCGGCCCGTCGGGCCGAATTGGAAAAGCTCTTTGCCAATCCGGTGCTGTCCATAGACGATAAAATTAAAGAACTGTTGCCGCTTTTCAATATATTATCGCAGAAAAAAGACCCCGCCGTTTCCGAACAACTGGTTGCCCTGAGTGGCCTTTTGGAAAAGGCCCACCCTGCCGATCCCAAAGCGTGGAGTTGTTCCGGCGATGCCCTTTATTTTTCCGATCAGCCCACCGCTGCCCTGGAAAAGTATCGAAAGTGCATCAGTCTGCGCGGCAATGTCTATACGGTCTGGGAAAACACCATGCACATTTTGCACGACGTGGCCAATTGGGAGGAACTGTACAAGACCTCCGAAAAGGCGATGGAAAATTTTCCGAACAAGCCCCTTTCCTATCTGTACAACGCCGCCGCTGCCACCGAAAAAGGACGGGTGGAAGAGGCACTTTCGGTTTTGCGACAGGCCGATTTGATGACGGTGAATAACCCGCGCCTGCGCACCGACTGGGCCAACCAAATGGGTGCCACACTGATTCGCAAAAAAGACTACGCAGAAGCCGTCGGTATTTTTGAAAAACATCTGGCTGGCGGCGGCGAGAAGCATCCGATTTTTTTAGAACACTACGGCGATGCCCTCTATTATCAGGGTGATGGGGCTAAGGCATTACAAATGTGGCAGAAGGCAGCGGCCATTCGCAAAAGCCCGTCCCTGGAACAGAAGATCTCGTCCGGGCGACTGTAGTCCCCTTTTTCCGCATCCTGCCTTTTCGGATGCCGGTTTGCCTTTGTTTTCTTTACACAATGCGCTGATGCAAGAAAATTACCTTATTCTTTTCGCCATTTTAGCGGTTGTTGTTCTGGTACTACTGCTGTTTTTGCGCCGTCAGGACGGAACGCCCGCATTTCCTGCACAGGATTATGTATCGAAAGACCTGTATGAGTCGGTGAAAGCACAGGAAAACGCTCTGCATCAGGAAGTAAACGACAAAGAACAACTGTTGCGTGAGGCCATGGCCCAACTGGCTGCCCGCGACCAGCAGGTGTTGCATTTGGAACAAACCCTGCGCCGACAACAGCAGGAGAGCGGTCAATTGCAGGCCCAATTCCGAATGGAATTTGAAAACGTGGCCAACCGACTTTTAGAGGAGAAATCCCGCTCTTTTAAAGAACAAAATGCCCAACAACTGCAAAGCATTTTATCGCCGTTGCGCGAAAAAATACGCGACTTCGAGGCCAATATAGACCGAAAATTTTCGGAGGAGACCCGCGAAAAGGCCACCCTGCGCCACGAGCTGGAGCAACTGCGCGATCTGAACCAGCAAATCAGTCAGGAAGCCAATAACTTAGCCACCGCCCTGAAAGGTCAGAGCAAAGTACAGGGCGATTGGGGCGAAATGCAACTGGAAGTGCTTTTGGAAAAAGCGGGCCTGGAGCGGGGGGTTCATTTTTTGGTGCAGCGCACCTATCGCAATGACGAAGGTCTGACCAAACGACCCGATTTCATTATCCAATTGCCCGAAAACCGGCAGCTGATTGTGGATTCCAAAGTGTCGCTCACGGCTTTTGAACGCTTTTTTAATGAAAGTGACCCTACGCGCCGCGACCACCACCTGCGCGCCCACGTGGCCAGCATTCGCGCCCACGTGGAAAACCTGAGCAAAACCAACTACCAACAGTTGTATCAGGTAAATTCGCCCGATTATCTGCTCCTGTTCATTCCTTTGGAAAATGCCCTGACGGTGGCCGGGCAGGCCGATCCGCAGTTGTTTTCTGATGCCCTGGAGCGCAATGTGGTGTTAGTGACAAGCGGCAGTCTGCTGGCGACCCTTCGCACCGTGTCGCACCTGTGGCGGCAGGAAAAACAATCGCGTTCGGTGCAGGAAATTGCCCGCCAAAGTGGCCTGCTGTACGACAAATTTGTAGCTTTTGTAGAGGACCTGCGCACCATCGGTCAGCGGCTCGACAGCGCCCGCACGGCCTATGATGAGGCCATGAATAAGCTGTCGAGCGCCGTGCGCCCCGGCGACACGCTGATTGGAAAGGCGGAAAAAATCCGGGAACTCGGCGCGAAAACGGCAAAGAGACTTCCGGCAGATTTGTTTACGGAGGAGCCGGGAGGGGAGCAGGAATGAGGCGGCATCTTTTAAAATCGGAAGTCCCTCGCACACGTTTAGTGCAGGACCGAGGAACCGGTATTTTTCATTATAAGTGTCTGTTTGAGTGTCCGGTTTTTGGGGGATACTTCGGTAACTGCGGGCTTAGGGAGGTTCGGGAAGAGGAGGGGGAGTTAACTTTGTGAGTCAATTAATCCTTTCTAAAGTTAAAAGTAGTTGTTTAGCAGATTTATAGCACCCATATTCTCACTCCTCTTTAAACAAAGCATGTACCAGCGCCAAGGCAGACCCATTGAAACGACTGACCGGGGAGGGAGCCGGGGGCCGGGGAAAAAGACAGGGCGGATCGAAAAAGCGCAGCCACTGCACCGCCCGACCGGAGGAAAATCTGCCTCCGGGCAGCAGTGATGCCTCCGGCGCTCCCTGTACAATGCCCACGGTGATAATGCCTTTTCGGTTTTCAGCAAGAAGGATATCTCCTTTTTGCATCTTCATCATGCTGTATGCTATCGCATTTGCTTTCTGCTTGGGCAGCAACTTCTTTTCTATTTCCCACCATTGTTGAAATGCAGCGGCATTCCATGTCGGGTAGTGCGTCCAGAAGGGGGCGGTGATACCCACAGGATCAAACACCCACTGGCCTGTTTCCATGCTTATCTCCGAAAAGGGTACACGCAGACCTATTCTAACGCGCCAAACGCAAGCACCCGCCATGATGCGACTGCGCAGGGTAGCAAGTTCAAAATGACTGTTCTGGAATAGCGCCCAGACAGCAAAAGGGCGCGGTGCAACTTTTTGAAGTAGCAAAATGGGTTGTGCGGCCTCTTTTTCCTGCTCAAAAGCATGCAGAAAAGCAGAAACTACAGGTGGATCGTCGCAAAAAAGCAGATTTTCAGCGTTGGAGTTGTAGGTCCAGTTGAAAGACCCGGTAAGCAGGCGCGTCTCGTCGGCAACCACAAACTTATGGTGCATAAGCCCGGGCAGTTGGCGGGCATAAAGTCGTACTCCCGCGTCAATGAGGCGTTGGAAGTCTAAGCCTTCGGTGTGTATGTTTTGCGTGTCGTATTCAATCAGGAGTTCGACTTGTACCCCGCGTTGCACCTGTTCTAAGAGGCTTTCGTAGATGGAACGGTGGGAAAACCAACACACGGCAATGCGCAGGGTGTGTCGGGCTGCACCGATGAAATCTGCCACCTGTTCCGCTAAATGATGAAAAAAAGGAAGGGTCATAGCAGGTGTATGTACAAAGCAAAAATTTTATATAACCTGATAATGCTTTAAACAGTGCCTGGAAGAGCAAAAAACCCCGTCAGAACCTTGATTTATGTTGGCTGCGAGGGAGAATCTCTCATTTGCTTGTCCTTTTCTCTTTTAAAAGCATGTTGGCGAACAGGTGGCCCATGACCCTGCCGCCGTCGTGGGTGAGGTGGGTATAGTCTAAGTTGGCCAATCGCGGGTGTTGATGGGCAAAACGAATCATGGTGCCGGGGCCGCCCATGGCATGAAAAAGGTCGAAAAACAGGAAGCCGTGTTTGCGGGCAAGGGTGCGTTGCATGGCAGTGATGGCAGGCACGCCGCGCATGGTGGCGATCTCGGTACCGACTTTATCGGCCCGGTCTCCTACGCTTACAATCAGAATGGGCTGCACGGGAAAGCACAGGCGCAAGTGCTTAAACGTCCGGTCTAATTCCGCTTCATACCAGCGGACGTTGGTCAGGTCGTTGGTAACCGCATTCAGGCCGACCTGTATCACAATCAAATCGTAGCGTTGCCAGGCATTGAAGCGTCGAACCACCTCGGGCTTCAAGCGGCCCAATGGGCCGCCGGAATTGCCGCGCAGTGAAAAATTATCTAAGTAGAAACCCGGCCCGCTCTCTAAGGAAGCACCATACACCAGAAAACCGGGGGTGGGAGCAGGAAAGCGAACAGCAAAAGCACGAATGTCGGGTTTTCCCAAGCCCCATTTCCACTGCTGAATTTCTCCGGCAGGCAGTTGAATTTCTTTTGGCTCACTGCCCCCTTTTTGCCAAATCATAGAGGTGGGTGTCTGTGCCGTGTAGAAAAGTCGGAAGCTACCCCAAGAGCGGGTATTTTTAAAATAATCCATGCCCTCGTAGTGCATTTTAGCATCGGGCGATGGTACATATACAAACCCGTTGATGCCATAAGGATAGGTATTCCCGTCTTTTTTAACAATGCTGTGGGGTGTCCAGCCCTTGTATTCGTGTTTGAGGGTTCTTTTAAAGCGCGCCACTTCGGAAGTGACCGGCACAAACCCCACCCCGGCTCCGCCCCAAAGGCTTTGCAGGGTGTCGCGCAGATCGCCCAACAGAATGTCGCCCTCTACAAAAGAATCGCCGTAAAACGCTACCCGCACGGTGCGTCCGTGAGTGGGTATGGAATCTATGGCCCGAAAAAAATGACTCAATCCCTGCTGTTGAGGCGTGTAGTCTTCAATAACGTTACCAAAAAAGGCACTGTCCACAGAAGGAAGCGGACGCGCAGGCGGTGTGGGAGCGGCAAAGGTATCGGATAGCACAGGCAGGGCAGACAGGCTATCCAAAGGCATGTCATTCAGATCATCAGAAAATGCAGTCCCTTCGTCGGTGGTTTCGGGAATGACCTTTGTGGTATCGGAAGTGCGGCGAATATCGGCCAGAATATCCATTTTACGCAATGAAAAACCGGCTATACGGAGGTCATCCGGTACCCACTTCAGTGCCAAAGTGAACAGTGCCACCAACAGAGTAAGTACAAAGGTATTATACTGGCGCATGACTATTTTTTCAGTCCCTTTCCGACTTTATCGGGGTTTTGTTGAACAAAGGATTTCCAGCCCCCGTAGCTTTTGGCACCCACCGGATTGCGCGAAGATTGAAACCAATGGCAAACGGCGGCTGCCAGTGCATCGGTGGCATCAAAATATTTTTCAGAAAATTTGGTATGCAAAATATTTTCCAACATACCGGCCACCTGCTCTTTGGATGCATTACCATTTCCGGTGACGGCCTGTTTGATTTTTTTGGGGAAATACTCCGTAATTTCCACCGAGTTGACCATACCGGCGGCAATGGCCACGCCCTGTGCCCGACCCAATTTTAGCATAGACTGCACGTTTTTTCCAAAAAAAGGCGCTTCTATGGCCATTTCCGTAGGCTTGTGTTGGCGAATCAAATCCTGAATCTGCTCAAATATATACCGAAGCTTAACGGTGTGATCGTCGCTGATGTGGGCAAAAGTGACTACTCCGATTTCTATGACCTGCATTTTTTGTTTGCTGGCATCCAGAATTGCAAAACCCAGTACATTGGTACCGGGATCAATGCCCAAAATGCGTTTGACGGGAGAAAGCGGCTGCATGGGGGCAAAGGTAGGCTTTTTTCAACAATCTGTTTTGCATAAATTGCCACCTTAGTAGCAGGCTCTGTAAAAGGAGAAGCCGCCATTGCGAATTACTTCGCAACAACGGCTCTCCATTCTTCACATCATTCTATAAATACCTAAAGGTCTTCTTTTAACTGACTCTTGCAGGCCTGCTCTTTTTCCGGGCAGCTGCTTTGTGATCCGATAATGGCTTATGATCGTCAAGACCCGTCAAATATACCTTCCCTCCTGTTGCTTCGTAATCATGTTGGAAGTGGTACAGGTTTTCCATCACAGAGTGATCTACCAGATGGGTATCTTCAAGGTTGATTTCTACCTCAAAACCGGGCGGAACGGCCTCTAACTTGCCTTTAATGCCGAGGTAATTGGTAAATACAGCCGCTTTGCTGATCTTTACCAAATATTTGTCCTCGGTGAAGGACACTTCTGTGGGCGCTTTGAACAACACAGCCAGTTGGCCGCCATGAACAAGGTGTATGATAATCTTTGTCAAAATGCCTGCGCCTATACCAATCAATAAATCAGTGGCCAGCGTAAATATAATGGTCACTAAAAAAATCAGGAGTTGCTCGCGCCCTATTTTAAACATGTGCAGAAACTCTTTTGGATGCGCCAATCGAATGCCAACGGTAATCAACATGGCCGCCAACGCAGTATTGGGAATCAATTCAATCAGGTGTACTGCCATCAACACAAAAGCAAGGATGAAAAAGCCGTGAAAAAAATTGGCCCACCTTGTTTTTGCACCGTTGGCCACGTTGGCCGATGAACGCGCCACCTCCGAAATCATGGGCAAACCACCCAAAATCGCTGTGAGGATGTTCCCCGCTCCTACGGCAATGAGGTCGCGGTTGGCATCGGACTTGCGCCGCAGGGGGTCGAGCATATCTATGGCCTTTACAGTCAGCAGGGACTCCAAAGTGCCGACCAATGCAAACATGACTACGTATTTGATGAACACGCCCGGCATAGACCATCCGGCGAAACTGACGTTTACTTTAATATTTTCCAACAAATTGCCGATGTGTACCAGGGCATGCGGGGGTTCTGTGCGCTGAAAATCCAGCATTATCTCTGCGGGAATGGCAAAAAGCAATACCATCAAAGGAGCAGGGATTTTCCGAATGGGGTGATGAATGAATGGCCAGATCAACATAATGCCCAGACATACCAGACCTACCAGCGTGGCTTTCGGATCCATATTCATGATGAAGTGCGGAATTTCCGACAGCAGGTGCAGGGGCTCCTTGCCTTTGGTCTCCACCGGGTTGATGTCGAGCAGCACGGGGATTTGCTTGGAAATGATGATGATCCCGATGGCAGCCAACATTCCGTGTACGGCTGAAAGCGGGAAGAAATCCACCAACTTTCCCATTTTAAACACCCCGAACAGCACCTGAATGATACCAGCCACTACCATAGCGCCCAAGGCCCAATGCCAGCCCTGTTCGCCGCCGCCAAATTCGGCTACTGCACCTACCACGATAACAATGAGACCGGCAGCCGGCCCTTTAATCGTCAGCCGCGACCCCGCCAACAGGCTGACCACCATGCCCCCTATAATGGCCGTAATGAGGCCCATCAGCGGGGGGAAATCAGAGGCTTTGGCGATGCCGAGGCTGAGGGGCAAAGCCAGTAAAAAAACAATAAAGCCCGATGTGGCATCGGCTGCGAAATTTTGTTTTAACCCCGCCAGCCCGTCTTTGGGCAGTACCACCGGGGTATTTGTATTTTGAATGTCAGACATTTTTTAAAAATTGAATGGATGAATAAAAATGGGTTTCCGCGCTGTCTATTCCTCCTCAGGACGATCTGTAAGCCACTTCGTGGTAGCCCCTTTCGTGCGGGCCGAGGAAAATACGGGCATACAACCTAAAAATTACTAAGCCGTCTAAAATCATCACCAAGGCCATCACTCCGGTCAGGAAATATTGGTTCTCATGGATGTGACTGAACAGCAAGTCCTCGCCAATGAAGGTCGGGGAAATAGGAAATCCGGCCAGGCAGAGGCAGGCTACCAGAAACAACGCAGCCAGACGAGGATGTACAAAAGAGTGTCCCTGAAACTGGTTCAAATCAATGTTTTCTCCCTGCTGTTCCAACCACCGCAGGCAAAACCAGCCTGTGACAGCAGCCAGCACAATGCCGCTTAAAAACAAGTGTACCTGTTCAAAATCAAATTGTTCGTTGAAACCGACCGACAGCGACACGAACAACTGGGTCAGAATGACCAACCACCAGGCGTTTTTGGCAGAACCACGCTCGGTAAATGCTTTTAGAACCATTACCAATCCAATGCCAGCAAAAATTTCTGGCAAATAGCGGGCCATTGCCTCCGGCACTATGGACTGATGATAAACCAAATACAAACCTGCCAGATAAAGGGACAGGAACAGCACCATAACCGTTTTAAAAGGCAAAAACTGGAAAAAACGCCCCAGATTTTTCAGGGGTTGCCATAAAAACCGGTACTGGAATGCATCCAAATTCCATTCTTTCAGCGCCAGTACATAAACAGACAATTTCAATTTATCCCAAAAAGTACCGCGATGGTAGTACTGCGGCGGGATAAAGTTGAAAAACTGGTCGTGTATCAAATAGTTGAGTACCGAAGGCGACACAAGCAGCTGGTAGGTACGCAAGAACGCATTTCCGGTGAAGTGTATCAGCGAAAGCAGATGCCAACCGAGGGCCACCTCCACAAACATCAACCCGATCTGTGCAATCGAAGAATAGGCCAATTGGGTTTTGACAGAAGCGTGTACCCGCGAGATGCTGGTGGCAATCAAGGCCGTGGACAGACCGAAGGCAATAACAATTCCCTGAAAAACGGGGTTATGCCCCCAGAAAGGCCACGTACGCAACAGCAAAAACACCCCCATGTGTACGGACAGAGAGCCGTAGAAAATGGCACTCGAAGTAGTGGGGCCTTCCATGGCCCGCGACAGCCACGAGGAAAAGGGCAGCTGGGCCGACTTCACCAAAGCCGCAATCAGGAAAATGCCCGGTACCACCAACTGAAAAGCCATTTGCCTTATAATTTCCTCGTGCCGGCCTTCCATTTGCACCATATCATAAAATGACAGGCTGCGTGCAAACACATGGTGGCACAACCAAATCCCCAATAAGAGCGCAATATCGGCTACGCGGTAGAGTGATACTACTTTCAATGCGTTTTTTACCGGCAGGTAGCGGTCTCTGTAAAAGGCGATCAGGAAAAAAGAGGACACCCCGATCATCTCCCAGCCTACAAAAAGCGTCTCAAAATTACCGGCCAGCAGAATCACATTCAGGCCTGCATAAAAAAACAGGACATTGTTGAAAAAACGTTGGTAGCCTTTTTCGCGGTGGATATAATAACGGCTGAAAATCAACACCAAAAAAGTAATGGCCGAGGTGACGGTTCCATACACCATCGTGTTGCGGTCGAAGAAAAAATCTATCGAAAAAGCAGAGTGCTGCGCATGGTATAGCACCGCGCCTTCGTGAAAAACGGGCTGCCCACCCTGCGTCAGCCACCAAAGGGCGTACGCAAAGGTAAGCAACACCTGTAGGCCCACCGTGGACAATGCAATGCCAAAAATCAGTCTTTCCTGTTTGTTGGCGGGCAGAAAACTAATCAAAAGACCCGCTATGGGAATCAATACGAGATATTGTATCATAAGTGAATGTGCTAATTTGTTAATGTACTAATTTTCAGATAGTTACATCGAAAATAATACAAATTAATTAAGTTTAGGCACTTAATAACGGGTGTTTAATGGTGAGACTCAATCAGGGTGTTTACAGAAGCAGTTTCCGACGCGGAAGGCGCTTTTCGCTCTTCTTTCACTACATGGACAGGCAGGTTTTCCTGAGTAGCATGGGCGATGTGGTTGGTTTCCATTTCTCGGGCACTCTCAATCAGGTGCAGCAAATTATCGGTTTTATGAATGCGGTCTGCCATGGGGTGGTACGTATGGAAATGCCCTTTTTTGAAGTAGTGAAACGTGTGGGTTTCCGGACGAATGGCCACTAAATGTACCCAGTTGTTGATGAACCATTCGTATAGATCGGGCTGGCTCTGAATGGTATGCAGTACCACTTCGGGGTAATGCTCCACAATCATCAACAGTCGAATAGGATCATGTACTTCGATCATCTGCCAGGGCAGGCCAGGGCGCAAATCGCCGTCGCTGCTGTTCGACACCCCGATCAAACCAATCACGTGGTGAGGCAACTTGGTACCCGCCCCCATTTTCTGATTGTCCACTCGCGAAAAATAATATTCTAAGTTGATGCCGCCACAAACCACCGGCAGGGGGCGAATAACATTGAGCAGTATTTTCCCGTCGGGGTCTGTGCGATAGTCGTACGAATTCATAAAGGCCCGCCGGTCTAAAAACAACCCTTTGGTCAGGCCGCGATTCCCCACAAAACAGAGTGCGTTGGTACCGTGTCCGAGTTCAGGGCGCGGCTCGAACATGGACACCGAACGGTCCCGAATGGCCTTGCGAATCTGCTTGAGGTCGGCCTTGGTATCAATGGAGGCAAAGCGACGCGAGCGCTCCTTGGCATTTAGGTCGAGGGCATCCTCGAAAGCAGCCTTATTGCGTTGATGTATCGGCACTAACTGCGGAGCCAGCTCGTCTTCGTCATAATAAGCCATCACATCGGCTGCCGTGTCGTGCATGGCTCCCACAAAGCGGGTGGTGTCGGGAATTCGCAACCCCCGTTCCGCCAATACCGCACGCACTTTCGGATGGTTGGCCATAAAAGCAAATACCCGTGCATTGGTGGCACCAGGTCGTCCGCTACAGGCCCCACAATCGTGCGCACCGTGGTGCGGATTGTTGGCGCTGCTGGAGCCATGCGCAATAATATACACTAAGGACGAAAAATGCTCCACTAAACCCATGCCGCGCAACAAGCCCTCTACACGGTCTGCCATTTCCGGTATGGTAAAGCCTACCTGCAAGCCCTTTTCCACATTAGTGGGGTCTGTGTTTTCGATGTGCAATTTCCCGTCTAAACTCATGTGGGAAAAAGCATCTGAAATGGCAGGACTCATTTTGGGTTTAAAAAGCAGTTGCCCCAATTTGGCCGCCGCCACCAAACCTAAGGATAAAGACATGAAAAATCCGCTCACCATAGAATGCGTGCGCCGATGGTACAGCAACTCGTGTTCGTGCGACCGATGGGCTTCGTATTCTTTTACTAAATACTTGGGCGTAACCGGCGCAGGACACAGTTTCTCATAAAACTTTCCCCCCTGTGGCTGGAAATAAAATTCTACTCCGAAAAACCCGGGACAACCCAGTGTTTCGCAGTCAGGCTGTATGTATTCAATATGTCGCCGCAAAGAACACTCGCGTTCATCAATACAGAAAACTGCCTGAAAGGCTTTTTCAGTGGGTTCAGGCAATTCCTCCTGTTTTTCTTCCTCTTTCAGGTGCCTGAGGCCCGCCAATACCTGATCGTAGTAGCTCCATTCGAAAGCATCCTGCCAAATGGCCAGTATTTCCTGCAATTCGGTGACGGGTACTTCGGCAAAAAGGTCAATTTTTTCAGGAGTTGCCACCTGACAAAGCGGCTTCCAGCCGGGTCCCAGCGTTGTTTCTAAGGCATCTATTTCCAGCAGCAGCTCCAGAACGATAAAATCGTGCAGGCCGATGGTTTTTGGATACAGAATGCTGTCGGGCCGATCTTCAATGGTGGCCACCATGCCCGACCAACCCTTATGCGCAAATTGCTGGTCGAACAAGTATTGCTCAAAAAATGCTTCATCGCCGACCACCCTTTCCAAAAGTTCCCTGATGGAAAGAGTACCGCGTAACAGCAAATCGCACGCTGTTTTTGTGTTAAAAAAACTGGCAAAATTGTTGGTCTCTATCATCCGAATGGCATTGAGCAAGCCTTCGTTTTCAAAAGGAAAATGCTGTAAAGCAATGCCCTGATCTAAATAACTGCCCGTCAGGCGAAACAAAAGGGGATGTACCAAATCGTCTAAGTTAATCTGGCAGGCTTTTTTCCAATGTGCCCGCAATCGGCCAACACGCGGATGATAGGGCATTTGGTAAGCATTCTCTAAGACCTTGTGCCGCCAACTGTCCAATTGCGCAAATCCTTTGCGTTCTATGATGACTTTGTTGAGCATTTCGGCGCTGATGCGTCCCTGCTGGTACATTTTTCGGAAATCGCCCAACGGCAAGGCAGGCATCATTCCGAAAATTTCCGCTCCTTTAAAAATCGCTTTATAAAAATCCAAGTGTTGGAAAGCGTGGAGCGAATTGTGGTGGATAAAATCTTTAAGTGGTGTTTGTGAAGGCAGATAGTGCTTTAATTCGTGTAGCACATGCGCTTCATCAAAATGAGATGATGACACCATTATAATATAAAAAAAGAATGTGAAGTGGAACAAAGATGCACTTTTAAGGCCGCTTGCCGGAGTCACCCACGCAACCTGTTGCGGAATGCACACGCGTCAATAGCGGCAAAATACCCTTCGCAGAAAAATAAGATGTTATACAGGAGAGGCCGAACACGGTTTGCGCAAAGCGTTTTGAGAAAAACGCAGATATATATCGCCCGGGAAGGCGATATTCAGAGTATCCGAAAAGCGCAAAAAACGCCTCTATGCACAGAGGTCGTCCTTAAATGAATGGTAGAGAATAAAAAAGGCCGGATGGGCGTATCCTACTGGCAGCCGGGCGAAAGTGGTGCCGGAAGGAGCATTCGGAAAGTGGTACAGCGCAATCAAATGCCACCGTATGTCTATGGCACAAAGGGAGGCGGCGGGGGCATGATAAAAAGAGATTGGTTTTTCACCCTGTTCCAGATCCGGGCCATCCCCGTCCATCTCCTGGACACCCTCACCCGCATCACTTTCTGCATAGGATATGACTTCTTCTGCCTGCTCCACAGAGGCAGCATACCGGGAGAGCCGATTGGACTGCTCTATGTGTACACTGATGCCAAACAGCGTCAGTAGCAAAAATGCCAGAAAAAAATGGGTACTGCTTTTCAAGCGATGTGATGATGAACGTGCTTTCGGGCGGCAAAGGTAAGCATACCGCAAGCGCAATGTCAAGCGCTCACTGTCCTAATCTAATGTTAACGCAGAAAAACAGCCGCCTGCGTTCCGTGCAGGGCCACATTTTATAGGTCTTCTTTCCTGATGCGGCGTGTGCAGTTCTAAAATTATCCCTACCTTTGCCGCCATGATGTCGAACAATCCCAAAGCCGGTTCTTTTAACTTTTCTTTGTTTCGCCAGGTGCTGTCCATGGTGAAACCATATCGGCGCATCTTCTATTTTACTGCTGTGCTGACGGTGGTGCTGGCTCCTTTGGCTATTATGCGTCCGAAGTTGTTACAGACGATGGTAGATCGCTATGTGGTAACGGGCGATGTTTCCGGCATGACCTGGCTGGCATTGGGCGTTGTTGGGTTGTTGGTGATTGAGGTGATTTTGCGTTATTTCTTTCTGTATTACGCCGATTGGTTGGGGCAGGCTACTGTACGCGATTTGCGGGTACGGGTATTTCGCCATGTCACCGGCCTGAACCTGAGTTATTTCGACAAGACCCCCATCGGACAAAGCACTACCCGCACCATCAACGATATAGAGGCCATCAACACCGTGTTTTCGGAAGGCAGCATTACCATTCTGGCGGATTTGGTCATGTTAGTGGCCGTGATGGGTATGATGTTTTATACTTCCTTCAAACTGACTTTGGTGGTGCTGCTGGTATTCCCCCTGTTGATCTGGGGCAGTTATCAATTTAAGGAAAGTGTGCGCATCAGCTACGAGAAGGTGCGCAACCACATTGCTTTGATGAATGCCTTTTTGCAGGAGCGCATCAGCGGTATGCGGATTGTGCAGATTTTTAACGCCGAAGCACGCGAAGCAGAAAAATTTCGGCAAATTAACCGCGACTACACGGGGGCCAACCTGCGCTCTGTACTGGCCTACGCCATCTTTTTCCCGGTGGTAGATATTATCTCTGCCCTGTCGCTGGGTCTCATGGTGTGGTATGGTGCCAGGGGCGTGCTGTCTGACGAAGTAAGCGTTGGCACCTTAGTAACTTTTCCGCTCTATATTTCAATGCTGTACCGACCTATTCGGATGCTGGCCGATAAATTCAACAGCCTGCAAATGGGCCTGATCGCTGCCGAACGGGTCTTCAAGTTATTGGACAATCAGGAGCGGGTGCAAAATTCCGGCACCTGGGCACCTGCTAAGTTGCAGGGAAAAGTGGCATTTGAGGGCGTATGGTTTTCCTACAGTGGTGATATAGAAAACGAAGCGGTGCTGAAAGGCGTGTCTTTTCAGATTAAACCCGGCGAAACACTGGCTGTGGTGGGCAGTACGGGAAGCGGCAAGACCACTATTATCAGCCTGTTGAGCCGCTTTTACGAAATTCAGGGCGGCACCATTAAAATAGACGGACGCGACGTGCGCGATTACGAGGTGTTTGCCCTGCGTCGGCGCATTGCAGTGGTGTTGCAGGATGTATTTTTGTTTTCCGGCACCGTACTCGAAAATATCACTTTGCGCGATACCAGCGTGACACGCGCACAGGCCATTGCTGCGGCCCAAATGATTGGTGCCCATGGCTTTATAGAAAGGTTGCCCGGCGGCTACGACTACGAAGTGATGGAGCGGGGAGCCACCCTTTCGATGGGTCAGCGCCAGCTTATCTCTTTTGTGCGCGCTTTAGTATTCGATCCCGATATTCTGATATTAGACGAGGCCACTTCTTCGATAGACCCGGAATCGGAAGCCGTGATTCAATATGCCATCGAAACCCTGATCGCCCGCCGGACCAGTATCATCATTGCCCACCGCCTCAGCACCATTCAGCACGCCACCAATATCTTAGTGCTGGAAAAGGGCCGGGTGCGGGAGTTTGGTCCTCACGAGGAATTGCTGCAACGGGACAATGGCACTTATAAGGATCTATATGAGAAGCAACTGGCTTTTGCAGCGGTTAGTGCGGAGTGAGGCGAGGTGAGTGATAAGAGATGAGTGCTGCCACCACGACGCGCCTGTTATTTTATTGTTCAGATGTGGGGCGGGGCGGACCATGAAATCATCTGTAATTTGAAAAACTGCTTTCAATCTCCTGTCGCAGCCGTAGCAGGGCCAGCAGCGGAAGAATGAGGGTTTTAATCAGCTGATGCTGTTGCCAGTTGGCCGCATCACTGTTGGCAGTGCGCAGCAGATCGTCCATAATAGCGGGGTGAAAGTGCAGCGACCAGTCGAAAGCACATTGGGCATTTTGGTAGATATTTTGCTCCTGTAGCAGATGTTTCAGGACGTGGCGACTGAGTGGCAAGGACCATTTCCAGCCCGGACGCTGTACAAGGGTTTGCAAGGCTGTGGAAGGGGGCATTTCCGGGGTTTCCAGCCACCATTTCCCCAACTCCTCCGAAGTGAGGGCGTAAAGCATACCTGTGTGGCCGCTGCCCAACACATAGCGGGCCAGATAAGCCAGGGCAGCAGGACGGTAGCGCGTGGCACTGATGGATTGGGCGGTGCTTTGTAAAAGTGTCCATTTGTTCGGCCCGTTTTCCGTTTCTTCTAAAAAGGACAGTATCTTGGGCCAGGGGGTAGCTGTCCATACTTCCCATGCCGAAGGATGCAACATAGCAATCAGTTCGGCCAGCCAGCAGGCCGCATGCGTCCAGCGGACATGCCCGGGTTCAGGGTCCAGCTCGTAGCGGGCCGCTACATAAGGTGCCTGAAAAAAAGCATCTGTTTGAACGGGCAACTTCCATTTCCACTTTTCCTGCCCCGTAAGTGGCGCTTTGGTGCGTTGCAGGTAAGGATGCAATGCCGCAACTGTCTGACTAAATAATTCGGAGGCCGGATGACGAAGTAACAATTCTGCCAGTAATCGCCGCAGCGGACGATTGGCCTGTTTTTTCAGGGCAGCAGGGTCTAAAAGTTCAGTGTAGCAATTCTGTAAGAACGCTATCTCTTCTATATCCGTTATCGGCTCTAAGATGCGCACCCATTCGCAGCGTTCGGAAGGTGGTTCCTGCGTCCAGTGCTGTCGGATATATTGGAATGCCGCTTGGGGGGCTTGGTGCCGCCAGTGGCGCAGCCACCTTCGCCGGATAGCACCGGTAGATTCCGATACCGATGTAGCATCTGTTATCAGGTAAAGGTCTGCCCATTCAGGATGTTGCAAGGCCAGCCACTGTCCCCTTGCACCCAGTGCAGGCAGCAGCGCATCCACCGACTGGTTTCGGCGTTGATGCAGCAGCCAATCCAGCGTATCCGGCAGGTAGAAGGCGGGTACTACGTGCCGTTGCTCTGCGGCCTTTTGTAGCAGATAGCGAATCAATACGGCATTTCGGACGGGGTGGGCAAACAGGCGTTGCCATATCAACAGGGAGCCGGACGGCCATTCCCTGCCCGTTTCGGTGGCCGCAGGAGCAGGAAGCGTCGGTGCCTGCTCGGCCATGCGGCCTGCCCGTTCGCGCACCCATGCCAAGGCGGAGGCTGCCAAAAAGTAGTACTCCGGCCCTTCTGATTGTTGTTCGGCCAGTATTTTTTTTATCGGCTCTTCTAATACAGTATCCGGGTTGGGCCGTTTGCCGCCTTCCGAAAGTGCCAATTGTAGCAAACGACTCCACATAAGTGAACGTGCTGATATGTTAATTTTCAGGTAGTTATATAAAAAATGACACGAATTGGCTTCAATGAGGTCATTAAGGGCAATTATATATACCTCGCGCCGCGAGGTTTTGTGCATAAAAATTTGTAAAAGAGGGGGAGACATAAAAAATTTGAGGTACGAAACTTAAATACCTATGCCTCCCCGGATAGTTCACATCAGCGAAGCGGACGCAAACGCCGCAAGATACGAATATTCTTATCACCCTGAACCCATTGTTTGCGATTAAAATATCGGGGTTATCAAAATCAAGCGATTGCGGAGATACTGAAATCAGCCGCAATACCGTTTGCAACTATTTGTGCCTATCTGAGCAGTCGGGTTTCGAGGGACTCAAAACGCTGCATTATCGGGGGGGGCGGCCGTTTCCGAACAGGACGGAAGAATATAACTTTAACAGCATGAATTAATTCCGGTCAGGTACTTCCCCTATTTTAAATTTGTTTAAAGTATAGTATATGAATTAAAAAATATATTTTGTGTTAAAAATTATTAAATTAAACATAAAATATTTTAAAAAATAATTTTACATGCCCATTATGAAAAAATTTCGTTCAAAAAAATTTTCACATTTAAAACATTTAGTTTATTTTTGTGCCCTTATTCGGAAACAAAAAGTTTTTAAATAAACAGCGCGTACATTTTTCTCTTCAATTTTCAAAATCTCCGTAACTTTGGGCGCAATATTTCAAACCGCAAAAAAGAACACCAATCTCGCCGCTGCCCAAAAACCGGGTGCGGCGGCTCAAAAAAAGACCGGTAAAAAGGCGACCGAAGCGACCCCGGCTTCCGATCCCGACCGATCCAATCCTTCCATGGCAGAAGTTAAATATACAGAAGACGAAGTAAGAACCCTTGACTGGCGCGAGCATATCCGCCTGCGTCCCGGCATGTACATTGGCAAATTGGGCGACGGCAGCAGCCCTGATGACGGCATCTATGTACTGCTCAAAGAGGTATTAGACAATTGCATAGACGAATTTGCAATGGGCTTTGGCAAGCACATAGATATTGCCCTCAATGAGCAGGGCGTGTCTGTACGCGACTTTGGCCGGGGCATTCCCCTCGGAAAGGTCGTGGACGTGGTGTCCAAGATCAACACGGGTGCTAAATACGACTCTAAAGCCTTCAAAAAATCAGTGGGTTTGAATGGCGTGGGTACCAAAGCCGTCAATGCCCTGTCCGAATACTTCAAAGTTCAGGCTGTGCGCGACGGCCAGATGAAGTGGGCCGAATTTCAGTTTGGCCATTTGAAAAAAGAGAGCAAAGTGGAGGCCACCATTGAGCAAAACGGCACTGCCATATTTTTCAAACCGGACAATGGGCTTTTTCGCAACTTCCGGTGGGTCAGTGAATTTGTGGAGCAACAGCTCTGGAATTATGCTTATCTGAATGCGGGTTTGCGCATCAATTTCAACGGAAAATCTTTTGTTTCCAAAAATGGCCTGCTCGATCTTTTAGAGAAAAAAACAGGCTCGGAATCTACCCGCTACCCCATCATCCACCTGCGCGGCGAAGACGTGGAAATTGCCCTTACCCACGGCAACCACTATGGCGAGCAATACTATTCCTTTGTAAACGGCCAGAACACTACCCAGGGTGGTACCCACCTCAATGCTTTTCGGGAAGCGTTGGTGAAAGTGGTGCGCACCCACTTTAAGAAGGAATACGACGCAAAAGATATTCGCGAAAGCATCATCGCCGCCGTGAGTGTACGCGTGGAAGAGCCGGTTTTTGAAAGTCAGACCAAAACCCGGCTTGGCTCGGAGCGCATTGCCCCCGACGGCCCGGCTATCCGCACCTTCATGTCCGATTTTCTCGGCAAAGCGTTGGACGATTTCCTGCACAGAAACCCGGAAGTGGCCAAAGAGCTGAAAAAAAGGATTGAGCAGAGTGAGCGCGAGCGCAAGGACATGGCCGATGTCAAAAAATTGGCCAACCAACGCGCCAAAGCAGCCAATATACACAACAAAAAATTGCGCGACTGTCGCTACCACCTCAATGAAAAAGGCCCGGAAGACAAAAAGCTCGGTTCTTCGCTTTTTATCACCGAGGGCGATTCAGCATCCGGTTCTTTGACGAAAGCCCGCGACGTGGACACCCAGGCCGTCTTCAGCCTGCGGGGCAAGCCACTCAACTGCTACGGCATGACCAAAAAAGTGGTGTATCAGAATGAGGAATTTAACCTGCTGCAACATGCCCTCAATATAGAAGACGGCTTGGATGATCTGCGCTACAACCGCGTCATAATCGCCACCGATGCCGACGTGGACGGCATGCACATCCGCCTGTTGTTGCTTACCTTTTTCCTGCAATTTTTCCCCGATTTGGTGCGCAATGGCCACCTCTATATTTTAGACACGCCCTTGTTCCGTGTGCGCGACAAGCAACAGACTTTTTATTGCTACTCGGAAACCGAAAAAAAGGCAGCCATCAATAAATTGCGCGGTAAGCCCGAAATTACCCGATTCAAGGGTTTGGGAGAAATATCGCCCCACGAGTTCGCCGATTTCATCAGCGATAATATTCGTTTAGATCCGGTCATTTTGCCCGAAGAGACCAACCTCGATCATGTATTGACCTATTACATGGGCAAAAACACACCGGAACGCCAGGAATTTATCATCAGCAACCTGCGCGTGGAAATAGACGTGATAGATACGCCGGAAGAAGAGACACAAATTGCACCCATCCCCATTGAGTCATAAATGGCAGACAATTAATTGATAATTAACGTTAAAATCTCAAAATTTGAGATTTTTTACCCACTAAGGGTATCCACATTGAAAAGCAGGAGACGTGGCTAAGCAGCCCGCTGCACTCTTTCCCACAACACCGACTGCCGACCGCGCAAAAAGCGAAAAAAGCCTGCATACTGGGCGTAGTTCATCACGCAAAAGTAGTAGGGTACAAAAAGGGCTTTTACCTTGAGGTGGCGTTTTTCGAGTAAATAGCCGGCGAAGGCTGCTGCGTAAAACAGGCACTGGGCCGCCAGCAACCACTGGTACGGCGGCTTGCCCTGTCGGGCCAGGAACACATTGGTGATGAGAACGACGGGCAACAGTGCCGGGGCCAGCGTCCACCGCAGTACCCGGTGCGAAATGTACTGAAAAGACAAAGTCCCGTACCGAAACACATTGAGCAGGGGTGCTAAGCGCACCACGGCCTGCCAGGCACCGGCGGCAATGCGAATTTTCCGTTTCATCTCCTCGGACACCGAAGCCGAAGAAGTCTCCACCGCGTAGGCCTCCGGTTCGTACTGCACCCGCCCGCCTTTCTGCGCCATGCGCATGGTCATATAAAAGTCTTCCACGATGGTATCGACAGGTACGTCTTCGTAAGCAGCACGTCGAAAGGCAAAGAGCTCGCCGGCGGCTCCCACAACCGACCACAATTCCGAGTCCCAGCGTTTCAGGGTGCTTTCGTAGCGCCAGTAAATGCCCTCGCCCGCAGCGCTTGCATTGTCGCGGGGGGCCATGGAGATGCGTTTTTCTCCGGCTACGGCGGCGGTGCGCGGATCGGCGAAATGGCGCACCATGTTCTTCACGGCGCTGGCATTGACCAGGGTATTGGCATCGGTGCTAATCACTAAGGGGGTCTGTATGTGCCGCATGGCCCGCTGAAAAGCAGCAATTTTGCCTTTGCGCTCCGGTTCATGGAGCAACTGCCATTGGACGTGTGCCGGAAAAGGGTATTGGGACACCAAGTCGGGGGTGGCATCGCCGGAGCCGTCGGTAACAAACAGAAAGTGTATGTGTACGGGCGGATAGTCCACCGCAATGCTGTTGGCAATTTTTTGGCGGATGCAGTCTTCTTCGTTGTGGGCACAGACTACGAAGGTGACATCCGGCCACGCTCCGGTGTCCCGCAAAGAGGCACCGACGGGCGCAGGTGCCGCCGCACCTAAGAGACGGCGCAGTTTCAACCAGATATACAATACCAACCCATAGCCCAGATAGGCGTAGAACATAATAAAAATACCGATCCAGAAAAGATACTCAAGCATGGCGGGGTGAAATTCCAAAATCGTGCCGTAAATACAGAAAGCACAGACGGAAAGTGAAAGACGGGTTTACATGGGCCAAAGAAAAGCAAGGGGCCATTGGCCATTTTCGGATTAAAAAAGGTGCGACCATATCCATTGCATTTTTGTGAGACTCCAGCGCCACTCCGGCCCGTCCCACGGCTGACCGATGATGTAATAAAGATAGGATAAACGCACACTGTAATAGATAAAAAAGGCCAATACTGCGAAAAACCCGGTTTTTATCCAAACCGATCTGTTTGTGCGCACCTGCTCTATGAGGCCCGCCAGGGGCAGAGCCAGCAGGGCATACAATTCCACATAAGAACGGTGTCCGAAAGCGCCGCCAAACCACCAGGCCCACCAGCTGGCAAACAGGTAGGTCGAAAGGACAAAAATAAGCGCAATGGCCGGTGCGTGGTATTTTTTTTGTCGCCAGCCCAATACCAACCCGGCCATCATGAACAGCACCGCCGGAGAATAGGCGAACAGCCCGTTTTGCGAGTCGAACAAAACAGCTGCTATCTTGGGGCGGTTCCAATATTTAAAAGTGAACTCGCCATAGGAGTAGTAAGCCCATTTGCCGGTCATTTCGTGCCAGTAGGCCAGTTGCGGCACGAAAAAAAGAAAAGCAAAGGCCGCCATAACGCCTACAGTACGCCACTGAGGTTTCCACCACTGAAGCCGTTCTTTCAGTGCCTGCCACGTGTAAACACCGTACAGGAGGACAAAAAAGACAGCCACTGCGTTGGTAGGTCGCACCAAAACCATCCATCCCAAAGTCCCCCCCAGCAGGGCAGCGCGTTTCCAATCGGGTTGTTCAAAAAAGCGCGGCGTATGCCACACAAGAAAGCTGTACAAAAAGAAGGAATACACATGGGACATGCCCAACTCCTTGGTGCCATAGTGAAACAGGTTGGTGCCTGCATAAACAGTGAGCAAGGTAAAAAAAACCGTCCACTCTGAATGATGGCGCAAAAGGGCCTTGCGCAGAAAAAACAGTCCCAGAAAACAAATCAGGTAGCCCGTATAGGCCACCGACCAGCAGTAGGGTTCCCGAAAATAGGCATCGGCATCCCAAAGACGCATCTTTGCGTACAGGCGGGCCACAAAAAACAGGGGCGCTTCAAACAGGGCTACTCCACAGGTATAAATCAACACCATCTCCCCTTTGTCGTTTTTCATGGGCCACATGCTGCCGGGCTGTATCTGGTGTACATCTTTCAGGATAAAAACAGCGGGGAGATAGACATAGTAGCCTTCACAGTCGGACCAGGTCAGGGCGCGCAAATTGGGCCCCACCCGGTCCTGCATCACAGGCAACAGGAGGATAAAAAAAAGCGGCAGGTAAATCCGCAAAAATATTTTCTGCATACGCAGGGTTTTAGTATAAACTCGCCCTAATTCCAGTGCATCACTTCGGGCAAATCTGCCAGAACTTCGTAGTGATTGCCTTTGTTGTACATGGCATGGCTCCAAAGGTGGGCAGGCGGGGTTTTAAAAATGTAGTTGGCATCCATCTCTGCTGTTACCCACGATCCTTGTTCCATTTCCTCGTCCAATTGTCCGCCGCTCCAGCCCGAATAGCCTACAAAAAAGCGAATGTTGTTGGGCTGCATCAGGCCGGTCCGAATCAGAAACTTCAGTTTTTCAAAGTCGCCACCCCACCAGACCCCGCTGCACACATATACGCTGTCGTCCAGCATTTCGCCCATGTTATGGACATAATGGAGGGTGTCGGTTTGCACCGGGCCGCCGTAGAATACTTCTGCATCAAAATCGGGAAACGGGGACACCACGTCCGTGATGCCAATGTCCACCCCTTTGTTCAGGATAAAGCCCATGCTTCCCTGCGGGTGGTGTTCGCACAAAAGAACTGCCGCCCGGCGAAAATAGGGGTCGGACATAAAAGGTTCTGCCAGTAAAATTTTACCACTTTCGATCTGCATAATAGGTAACAAATAAGGCGTGAGCAGAATAGAAACGACGAAAGTAGGGGTTTTTTACATACAGGCCATCGTTTTCAGGAAAAAAAACGTACTTTTGCCGTTTAATTGTCAGATCGTTTTTTATAATTTGCTCATTATCAAATACTTGTATTTTGAGATTTGATGTTATCTCCGTATTGCCGGAACTTTTGGAAAGTCCGCTCCAACACTCCATTATGCAACGCGCACAGGACAAAGGATTGCTGGAAGTGCATCTTCATGCCTTGCGCGATTATGCCATTGGGAAACACCGACAAGTGGACGATTATCCCTTTGGCGGCGGAGCAGGCATGGTGATGAAACCGGAACCCATTGCGGCCTGCATCGAGCATTTGAAACAACAGCGCACCTACGATGCCGTGGTTTATACCTCGCCGGATGGGGTGCGGCTCGATCAGCCTTTGTGCAACCGTCTGTCTCTTTATCAGAATGTACTGATTTTGTGTGGTCATTACAAAGGCGTGGACGAACGCATCCGCGAAAAATACATCACCTTAGAAGTAAGCATTGGCGATTATGTGCTTTCGGGGGGCGAATTGGCGGCGGCGGTACTCATAGACGCAGTTGGCCGTCTGTTGCCGGGCGTACTCAATGACGAGAGTTCGGCCCTGACCGACAGTTTTCAGGATCATCTGCTGGCCCCGCCCGTTTACACCCGGCCCGCTGTGTGGGAAGGACACGCCGTACCGGAAGTGTTGCTGTCGGGCCATGAAAAAAAAATAGAGGACTGGCGATTGGAGCAAAGTATGGAACGCACCCAAAGCCGCCGCCCCGACCTTTGGGAGGTCTATCAGAAAGGATAAAAATTATCAGGCACACACCTATCCCGCACGCCCATGCTCAGCGATTCCCCGGAACATGCCGCTTTCGAGTGGTTCAATGGCCCTTTGAACGACACACTGCCTGTCTGGCTTAAACACCGCAGCTATCGGCAGATTTTGCCCATTGCCGACTCCAACACCCTGATATATTGCTGGCCCCTGCTACAGAAAGTAGCACAAGACGCAGCATGGCTGCCGCCGGTGGTGGTGCCTGCCGGGGAGCAATACAAAAACATGGCAGGCTGCCAACACATCTGGGAGGCCATGCTGCATGCCCGCTTAGACCGGAAGGCCCTCGTGGTCAACCTCGGAGGCGGGGTCATTGGCGACATGGGGGGATTTTGTGCGGCTACCTGGAAGCGCGGCATTGATTTTATACAGATTCCTACTACCCTGCTCTCTATGACCGATGCCGCCATCGGCGGGAAATTGGGGGTTGATTTTCAACAGGTAAAAAATATTATTGGCGTATTTCAACAGCCGGCCGCTGTTTTTACCGACCCTGTTTTCCTGAAGACGCTGCCTGTACGCGAGCTGCTGAGCGGCTTTGCGGAAGTCATCAAGCACGCCCTGATTGGCGCGCCCGCTCTGTGGCAAATGATTGCAGAAAAACACATGGAAGGGGGACTTCGTTACGATTCTTTTGACTGGCCCGGGCTGTTGGAAGCTTCCACTGCTATCAAAATGGAAGTGGTGCGGCAGGACCCGCACGAAAAGGGATTGCGCATGGTACTCAACTACGGACACACCATCGGACATGCGGTGGAAAGTTACCTGCTCGACTCCCCTGCCCCCGTCACCCACGGGGAAGCCATTGCCTATGGCATGTTGGCCGAATCGCGCCTGGCCTACCCGCCGGGACGGCGGTTGGAAGCCATAGAAGCCGTACTCAGGCGCTATTTTCCGCCCCTGCATGTTCCGCCCGATGCTTTTCCACTGCTCTGGGAGACGATGTTGCAGGACAAAAAAAATGAACAGGGCAAAGTGCGAATGACGGTGCCGGGCAATACGCCTTTTTCGTATGAAATACACCAAATCGGCTGGCCATTACACTTGCCCTGAAGCAGCAGCGGCCGGGCCACACGGCTTTATATACCCGCACGATAGGCCATCAGTTCCCGCAAATCGTCCATGCTGACAGTAGCTAAGGCGAGCGTGTCGGCGGGCAGCACTGCTGCCGACACGCCGATAAGTTCCAGCAGTTCCTCGGTAGCATCCGGAAATACGGTCTGCATGAATTTCTGTGTCAGGTGCTGTTTCACTTCCTTTTCCGAAAGCGGACAGGAATAGCGATGTACACCGTAGGAAATGTCGCGCACCAATACGCCTTTTTCCTCGTGCATCCGTTGCACCTGTTTCAAAATGGTGGTATAGCCGACTGGTTTTTGCCGGGATATGCGTTCGTGGATGGTGCGTACCGTCACGGGTTGTAAGTCCCAAATGACCCGCAAAATTTCCAATTCTCCGTCAGAAGGCAGATATAGCATGTATTAAATAAATTCGCTGTTCTTGAAAACGGTATGCCTCCTTCTATGCAACCGCCGTGCCAGAAATGCCTGTTTGTCGTATAAACGCCGTTCAAAAGCCCTGTTGGTACAGATTTTTGGGCGTTCCAGACCCCGTTTTATACCACGGTGGCTGCAATTTTTCGGATGGTGTCTGTATCGCCCATTGTGTAATAATGCAGACAAGGTACACCGACGGCTTTTAGTTCTTTGGATTGCTGAATGCACCATTCGATGCCCACATCTTTGACGGCTTCGTCGTCTTTGGCTTTCATCACGGCCTTCACCAGATCGGAAGGCAAACTGATAAAAAATTTGCGGGGAATGGAAGTGAGTTGATAGCGCTTGGTAATTGGCTTCAGGCCCGGCACAATGGGGATGGGGATACCTGCTGCCCGGCAGTCTTCCACAAATTTTAAGTATTTGCTGTTGTCAAAAAACATCTGGCTGACAATATAGTCCGCACCCGCCTCCACTTTTTGCCGCAGGTATTGCATGTCCAATTCATAATTAGGGGCCTCGAAATGTTTTTCCGGGTAGCCCGCTATCCCAATGCAAAAGTCGGTTTTTTCACCGTTTTGGATGTTGAGGTCCAAGTAGCGGCCTTCGTTCATGGACTGTATCTGCTGTACCAATTCTAAGGCGTACTTGTGGCCGTATTCCTGCGGAATAAATTTTTCTTCAAACTGCCGGGCATCGCCGCGCAGGGCCAACACATTGTTGATGCCCAGAAAATTGAGGTCTATCAGGGCATTTTCCGTCTCCTCAATGTTGAAGCCCCCGCACAGCAGATGGGGAACAGCATCCACTTTATAGCGGTGCATCAGGGCGGCACAGATGCCCACCGTACCCGGCCTTTTGCGAATGGAGGTTTTTTCGTAATAGCCGGAGGGGCGTTTTTTGTAAATATACTCTTCCCGGTGATAGGTCACATCTATGAAAGGCGGTTGGAACTCCATCAAAGCGTCTAAGGTGCCAAAAATAGCCTGCATACTGCCTCCTTTCAACGGAGGCAGTACTTCGAAAGAGACCAATGTCTTGTTTTTCGATTTTTTGAAATGTTCTGTAACCTTCACTTAATGATGTGTGCTGAATGATTAAGAGTTGCCGTTTGTGCTAAGTAGCAGATCGAAATCAATTCCTGTTTTTTTGTGTAACCTATTGAATATTATCATATTACCAAATTAGCAAATTCAATTATAATGCCTGTGCTTTGGCCCGCATGGCATCGGCCCGCTGCCCGTCGCCCAGCGCCTGATAAATTTCTGCTGCCGACTCGTAAGTGCGTTTGTCCTCCCATTGCCTTTTCAGGGCAAATTCCATGAAGTGCAAACCGGTCTTGGGGTCTCTCAGTTTTTTGTAATACTGTAAGTAGCCCGTTCGGTAACAAAAAGACAGGTATTTGTCGGGGTTGGAACTATTTAAATATTCCATATACTGGTCTATGAAGGTACGGACGTTAGTATTGTAGGGAATTTTTTCCAAAACAATTTCAAAACCATGGAACAGTTTGTCCAATTGGCCGTCCTGTTCAAAACGGGCTGCATCTACTGCCGCTTTCATGATGAGTGCCGCGCCATATTCGGGGTAAATCTGAAGGGACCGGTTGATGTGGTATTCCATGGTATCCACCCAGGGGGCTTTTTCCTCTTTGGTTTTTAACTTCGTAAAGGTTTCTTTGTAAATGGAAGTCACATAAAAACAATGAGAGCGGGCGCTGTTGGGCGAAACCCGCAGGGCAGACATATTGAGCGTAGGCTCGTCTTTCCAGTCCGGTATGCGCAGGGCAGCAAGTCCTGCAAAAAGGGCGGTCAGGGTGACAAATACGGCAGCGCTGACGAAATTGGGCTGGTCGGAACCGGCACTGATCCAATCGGGTATTTTTCGGGCAAAAAACCATCCCAGCAGCAAACAAAAGGCTACCGAAGGCATATATACAAAGCGTTCATTCATGAAGGTACCCACCGATACGAAAATATTGGACACGATGCTCAGGGTGATTACCCAGAACACAAAAGCATAGGCCCAGACGGGTCTTTTGCGCATGTTCAGCACAGACAGCACGCCTGCGCCTGCGTAGAAAGCAAAGGACAACAAGGCACGCCAATCGCTCCAGTTCACCTTGGGTACATGGTAGGGGTAGTAATCGTGGGTGAGGGGCCAGGGTGCAAACAACAGTTTGATATACCACCCTAAGGTGAGAAAAATGGTAGCGCTTTTTTCGCCAAAAGTCATTCCGATGAACGGATTGTTCATCAGGTCGTTCATGGATTTACCGTGATTGAGCATGTAACCCATCGCTTTATAGCGCACCAACAGAAAAATCAGGGTGGCCGCCAGCAGCGGCCACGACATCCCGATGGCTTGTCCGGCAGAAGCCTTTCTGAAAAACCAGAGGGTGAAGGGAATAATCACTAAAAAGGTAAGGCTGTTTTCTTTGGCCAACAAGCCCAGAAACAGCAGAACACCTGCCCAAATCAGCCATTTGGTGGATTTTCGTTCGGCATACCGCAGGGTGGCATACAAGGCACCGAGGCTGCCGGTCAGGGCCAGGATTTCGTCACGGCCTTTGATATTGGCTACGCACTCGATGTGCAGTGGATGTACCATGAAAAGCACAGCAGCAATAAATGGCACCCCGAAATACCAGCGTCCGCCTTCTTTCAGTGGAAAAAGATCCAGCACCACCCGATAGAGCAAAATGCCATTCAGCCCGTATAAAAAGACGTTGATGAGGTGGCTGATACCCGGATGATCTTTGCCCCATAGTCCGATCTCTATGGCAAAAGTGGCAAGGCTCAAAGGCCGGTAACGCCCCCCCTCCAACAGAAATTTTTGTTCCTTGAAGTAGCCCATGAAGCTGTCGTAGGCAAAGATTTCGCGCAACCCGGCGAAGCCCTTCAACACATACTGGTTCTCCCAAATCGCCATTTGATCGTCTAACAGATAACCATAGTAAGCAGTCACTCCGTACAGAGCGAAAGACAGCAGCATCAGCAAAAGGGCTGCCCAACCGTGTCTGCGCCAAAAATGGGAAGGCTCTACCTGCACAGGGGGCTTTTTCTGAACAACAGGAGGGGCCTTCGGAATGCCGGATGCTGATTTCGGCTGGGTTTTATTTTTTGCCATACAAAGCAGGATGTAATTTTGGGCGCAAATATCCGACAAAATTCACTCCTTTTTCCCTGTTCCCTGAACAAAAACCATTTTTAGAAAACATCTTCCTTTTTTTCAGGAAAATGAGGGGCGTTTGTGGTGTTTTATGTATATTTGCCCCCGAAATTATATAATAAACTCCTGAATGCCCATTAATCGCAGGAGACCTGATACCGCTTTTAAAAGCCTGACATATCGGGAGGCGTAGTCTGAAAAGGGGCTTTCACCTCCACACTGCCTGCACCGGCTTTCGCTTGCCTTCCGTAACGGGCGCATTGTGCCAGCCCAGATAGAACAAGCCGAGGCAACGCTCTCCGGGTGCTAATGCCAGCAAATCGGGGCGGCCAATCATGGCGGCCGGGGTACTCCAGTAGCAGCCCAGATTCCACTCGGTACACAGCAACCACATATTTTGCACCGCACAGGCCACAGCGGCCAGTTCTTCCCATTCAGGCACCGCTTCCGCGGGATCGCGCTGCATACATATCGCCATCACGGCACCGGCACGCAGGGGGTTTTCCAACATTTTAGCGCGCTTTTCTGCGGAAAGGTCGCGCTCCGAAGTATGCTGTTCATAATGTGCCACGATATATTCCCCAAGCGCACGGCGGGCCTCCTCTGTGTGAAATACGTGAAAACGCCAGGGTTCCGTCAACCGGTGGGTAGGAGCCCAGCGTGCAGCTTCCAGAAGTTGCTCTATGAGACTGCGATCGAGGAGCTTGCCGGGAATGTACATTTTGGGATAAATGGAGCGGCGCTGTTGAATAACTTTTTGCAAATGGGTCACGGCAATAGCAGTTACTTGAATGATGGAGAACAAGGCAGGAAATGCAGGAAGTAGCGAAGCCCTGAAAAAACACAAAACGGGGAAACCATACGTATATTTTAATTTTTCCTGCAAATTTATGATTATCAAAGGGCTTTGTGATTTCGATTCTCTGAATTTTTGCGACGACGTGGCGGTGCAGGCATTGAAAGTGGCGTGGAGAAGTAAGGCAGGAAATATCCGCCCCCGGGACAAGGATGCACAAAAAAGTGTCGGGGCCATGCAGCATGACCCCGACACTTTGAAAAAAACTTCGAGCGTTGGCAAGCACCCTCAGTGAAAAGCCTTTCTGAGGATCAATCGTCGTCGTCCATATCGCCGGAAGCCACTGCCGCTGCGGCAGCTTTGGTACCTTTCGGAATGCCGGCCTGTAATTTGTCCTTGATCTTGTTTTCTATTTCAAGGGCTACTTCCGGGTTGTCCAACAGGAACTGCTTGGCAGCATCGCGGCCCTGGGCGATCTTGGCACCACCGTAGCTGTACCAGGCGCCGCTTTTCTGCACAATGTCGAACTGTGCACCGAGGTCCACGATTTCGCCGGGCTTGGCAATGCCTTCGCCAAACATAATTTCAAATTCGGCGGTGCGGAAGGGCGGGGCCAGTTTATTTTTGACCACTTTGACTTTCACCTGATTGCCGATCACATTGCCTTCTTTGTCTTTGAGCGAAGCGCCGCTTTTGCGAATGTCCAAACGCACCGAAGCATAGAATTTCAGGGCATTACCGCCCGTGGTGGTCTCCGGATTGCCGAACATCACGCCGATTTTCTCGCGCAACTGATTGATGAATATGCAGCAGCAACCCGTTTTGCCGATGGTGGCTGTAAGTTTACGCATCGCCTGGCTCATGAGGCGGGCCTGAAGACCCACTTTGGAATCGCCCATTTCGCCTTCAATTTCGGAGCGGGGTACCAACGCGGCAACAGAATCCACTACTAGAATGTCCACTGCGCCGGAACGGATCAGGTTTTCGGCTATTTCCAATGCCTGCTCGCCATTATCGGGTTGGCTGATAAGCAAATCGTTGACGTTTACGCCCAGACCTTCTGCATAAAAGCGATCAAAAGCGTGTTCTGCGTCAATAATGGCGGCAATGCCGCCTTTTTTCTGGCATTCGGCGATGGCGTGAATGGCCAGAGTAGTTTTACCGGAAGATTCCGGCCCGTAAATTTCGACCACGCGGCCCTTGGGGTATCCATTGCAACCCAGTGCGATATCTAAGCCGAGCGACCCGGATGGGATGACCTCTACCTCTACGGCCTGCTTGTCGCCGAGGCGCATAATGGTACCCTTGCCGTAGGTCTTGTCTAAGCGTTCAATCGTCGCCTGAAGCGACTTTAACCTGCTGTCTTTGTCGTCTGCCATGGTGTGGGAGTTTTTGTTAAGACTGTGAATAATTGTGATGCAAAGATAAACAAATTGTTTGTAATTGAGTTAACTTTTTTGAAACTTTTTTTTGTTTTTTTTGAAAAACTTTTTTCGCTTTAAAGAAAATTTTGTTTGACAATCTTTTAAATATTAAAAAAATATATAATTATTTTATTTTTATAAATGGTGTTTTGTTGTTATGTGGATGTTTCTGCTTAGCGGCGCGGCAATTGTCGGCAAACACAGAGGCTGTGGGAGAACTCTGAAAAGGTTCTCCCACAGCCTTTGCGTTTTGTTTTCGATACGAATCTTCCGGTTTGTGTTCCTAAAATGACCGGCATGTACCTGACCCGTAAAGGGCCTACTTTGCCGCTGTCATTACCTTACAATCTGTAAAAACACCTTCGGCGGTGGTCACTTCCATCTGATACGCATAGGCCATAACACGCAGCCCCCATGTTTCCAAAAGAATGGGCAGGCTGTGTTCGCCGGGGGCCAGCTGTCCGCAATCTGTGGTTTTTACCAAACGCTCCTCCAGATCGAACAGTTTGCACCGTATATGGGCATTGCGCAGGAGGGTGCAGGTCTGGCAGTGTCTGGCATGCTTAAGCCAACTCCTGCAAGCCCTAAGCTTTTTAGAAAATCTTTGCGTTTCATGAATTTTTTATTTTGTTGTACTGATCAACGCAAAGGTAAGTCTTACAAAAGAGGGGTTGCATTTGAATTATACCGTTTTTACAATCTGATTGGGGAAACCCATGTTCGGAGCAAAAAAAACGCGTCGTCTTCCCTACTTGCTCGATCAGGAAGCCAACGCGTTAAAAAAAACCAAACACAATGATAAATACTTAATAAGTAAATGTGCTAATTTGCGAATGTGCTAATTTTCAAACATTTACATTATAATAACCCAAACTAATTCCAATAAATGACTTAGCGGAAACAGCCTGTTTAAGTTTGATATACTGCTTCCCTGCGCTACTTACCGCTCTAAGGACTGATTTTTGCAAAGATAATTCCCACGATCATGGCCTGAATCACCCCGTACAGCAGCCATGAGAGAACCATGCTTAAAGACACAGAAAGGGCACTGAAAATGATCCACATGGCGGGCAGAGTGGCAATCAGTCCGTACATCAGTCCCATTTCAATGCCTCTCCACCAAAATGGCCCGTGAAACATCCCTTTAAAACGTTTCCAGAACCACGCCAGCGCGAAACTCAGGACAAAAGGGTGAAGAAAATACAGGATGGCCTTGTTGCCTTCAAAATTGAAAATCGGATCGTAGTACTGTTCTGCCAAAGCCGGGAACAAACCCACGATCAGGTAAAGAGCAGCATAGCTCAGAATCAGAAGCGCCGTTCCGGCGACGATGCCTTTCAGTAAAAATACCTTCATGGTTAAAGTCTGATAATGTGTAAAGGAGGGGTTTATTGGAGCGTTATTTGAATTTTTAAGTCGAAATGGAAGGTAATGAGGTCGTTGACTTTGATCATGCCAAACATGGCCTCGGGAGGCGAAACGCCAAACTGGCTCATATTCAGCGACTTCTGACCCCGTAGCTGCAAACCGCCAGGACCAACCAAGCGCGCCTCGGCTTCCATAAAGACTTTTTTAGTGACGTTTGTAATAGTAACTTCGGTGTTGATTTTCACCGGAAACCATCCGGTACAGTTTTTTTCAAGGCACTTTTGTTCTATGCCTGCATCGGTAAAAGCTACCCGGATATGTGGATATTCGTCCGCACGCAGGGCCTTTTGCAGGTCGGCATCTATTTTCCGGTTGTGGCAGTCGAAGTGGTTGGTGCGCATATTCAACTGCAGTTTTCCGAAACGCAAATAGCCGCTGCTCTGGTGGTATTCGAGTACCTGCTGTTCGTATCGGTCTTCGCAGTGACAGGTAAATTTGTTCACGTTGGAGGTACCCGCCAAGTACAATCGGCTGTCGTCTTCAATCAGAAACCAAACACGCCCTGTCTTTTGCATCTCATCCGTCGCCGGAGCGGCCCCCAACGTAAAAAGACAGGCAGCAAACAACCATATTTTTACAAATGCCTCCAAACGCTTCCAACGAATGTCGTTTCTAAATTTCATGACCCGAAAAAGCAGGTGTCTCATAAACAGATGAACAAACGTAAGCGGCGTTCCGCCTGAACCCAAATCTATCCCACTCCCACTCATCTCTCATCACTATTTATAAGACACCCGCCCTGTATGCTTGTTGCTATTTAGAAACCGACAACGGCTTGTATCGCGAAGCCGTTGAACTTGCCGTCAGCGCGGTAGTCGTTGAAGTCGCTAAAATTCTGGAGGACATACTCGCCTTTCAGCAGGAGATTGGGAGTCGGGAACCAACCCGCAGCCACAGCTGTGCGGCTGATGCTCACATCGTTGGTGAATCCCAGCGGCCTGCCGCTCATGCCCACATAGCGCGCACCGATGTACATATTTTCGTCTTTCAGGAAGCGATATAAGCCCTCGACGCTGTATTGATTGAAGGTACGCTTATCACCTTCGCGCTCTGCATACGTCCGTCCGGTGGCACTTTCATAGGAACCGAATAATTCCAGCCCCTTATACTTCACAAAAGGATTGATCATAAAAGTGGTGATCTGATTGGTCAAACCCGGATTGAAACGACCGGAGGTAAAGTTGGCAGAGTAGCTGGAGGCACCGCTGGCGGTGGCTGCGGGTTCCATTGCCATAAAATACTGCGATCCGGTGCGGTCGCCGGCGTAGAGGGTGTTGCGCACAGTGCTGCCATTGTTATATACCGAAGCAGAAAGGCGGAAACGCAGGTCGTTCATTTGCTTATCATAAGCCGCTTTGAAATAGATCGAAGGGTTGCGTTTGGTGGGTTCAACATTGGTGCCAACAGGAGTGGAAGGATAATTTTCCACATTCCCATTGATTAAACCGCCATTGAGGCCGATCATTGCCATAAAGCCATCTGCGGGGAATAAATAAACCTCGCCGCCGATCTCTGTGGTGAAAGCATCCAGGATGTAGTTTTCTACAAAGGGATTGAACATGGTATTGCCTCCGTCGGTGCGGCGGAATTGCATATCTCCAAAATTGGGCTGAAAGTGACCAATTTTCACGCGGAGGTATTTGGTGTACCAATCGGGGCTGCCAAACATGGGCAGCTTGTCAATCTGGATGTATCCCCCTTTTACCCAAAATTCGGAGTGGTGGCGCGAAGACATGTAATTTTCCAGACCGACGCGGATACCGTCTGCAATTTGCATATCCAGATTCAGGTTGGCCATGGCGAGGTTAAAGCCCTGCAAGGTAGCAGAAGTAGAGTCGTCTTTGGCGGATACCCCGTAGAGGAAATTTTTATTGGTGGCGTTGGTAGCAGTCAGGCGGGCATAAGCAGGCTTATTGCTATGGGTCAGCGACTGGAATGTCTGGGTAAAGCTGCCGCCGATGCGGATTTTGAAACCTGTATATTCCGGCTGTTCTGCCGTTTTGGAAGGCTCAAACACATTAATCCCCTCTTTGTCCCACGGACGGAAATACTGAATGCGGGATTGTTGTGCAAAAAGCACCGTGGTGCAAAGCACCAACATGGCTGTCATGTAAACGTTAGAAAACTTCATAGTAGAAACAAAAAAGTTTGGTGATGTTTTAATGTTGAAAAAATTAGTTTTGCTTCATGGTGATTTGGAAAACGATTTCTACCTCATCGCCTGTGGTAAGTGCACCCATCAGGGCGGTAGGCGGCTTAATCTTGAAATCGGTCATTTTCAGTTTTTTGGAACCGTTAAAGCTAAGGCTGCCATCGCCATTTGTCTTTCCCTGTACGTACAGGTCAATTTTTTGGGTGGTACCCGACATGGTCAGCTGCCCGGCAGCATTGAGGTCGAACCCGTCGCCTTTTTTGTTGATCTGTTGTATGCGATCCAGTTTATACTGGATATTGGGATGTTGATCGGCCTTCATGGCATCATAGGTCTTACCATCCATAATGGAGCCTTTCGCACTTTTGATGGACTTAACGGGGATTTCTACAAAAAGCGACTGAATGGCGGAGAGGCCAGTTCCATCTGCTGTCATAGTAGCGTTGGCGCGTACTTCCTTGGCCACCGATTCCCAATTGTGCAGATTGGAAGTGCCTTTTATAGTCACCGAAGCACCTGTAACGCGGTAGCCCGCCTGCCCATAGCCATATGAAGCCAAAAGTAAAAGCAGCAAAACAAATTTGAATTTCATGTATCGAATTTTTATGCAAATTTACTATGGTTTTCGCCGCACGGATGATAACGCAGATTAGCAACAGGGGTGATTTTTGACATCTGCCGCCATGATTTAAGTTGTGGTGCTGTCAGAAAGCAAAAAATTGGCCTTCTTATGAGAGGGGCATCTTAAAAACCACCGCTGTTCCTCCTTTCGGACGGCTTTGCCATTCAATGCTCCCCCCCACTTCTTCCATGCGGCGGCGCATTCCGGGAAGTCCGAAGCCGCCCCCGTCGGGTTTTCTGGCGGGATCTAAGCCGCGCCCGTCGTCTAATACGGAAAAGGTTAGCAGGTCGGGCTGGTAATCAAGCGTGAGGCGGATGTTTTTGGCATGGCTGTGCTTGAGGGCATTGTTGAGGGATTCTTTGGCCACTAAGTAGAGATTGCGGCGCTGCTGATTGCTCAGCGGATGGGCGGGCAAGTGGTCGGGAAACTCTACTTCGTAATATACGCGGTCTTCAAAAGGCTCGAAGAAAGCGTATGTCTGTTCGCGCATATACGCCAGCAGACTGTCCAAAGAGTCGTGTTGTGTACTAAGCGCCCAGATAATTTCACTAATACTCTGTACCAATCTGCGGGCATTGTTGCCGATGTCTTTTCCATATTGTCTGGCCTGCTTATCCTTGGTGCGTTCTGCATTCATCAACTCTGTCATGAGTGCAATTTGGGAAAGCCCGCTGCCGATTTCATCGTGCATGTCTTTGGCAATGCGGCTTCTTTCTGCTTCTATGGCCGTTTGCCGCCTCCAGACGGTTTGTTGCTCCCGCAGTGCTTTGCGGTAGCGTTCATTGATCCACCATATAAAACCGATGGTGATAAACAGAGAGAGAAGAAATATAATGGTGGTGCGCGTCCAAAAGGGGGCTTTGATGCGTATTTTGATTTGTTTTTCTTCACTCCATATACCTTGAGCATTTCCTCCCTTCACCCGCAGGGTGTAAAGGCCGGGTGGCATATTGGTATAGCGCACCATGCGTTCGCCGCTAAAGGTAGACCAGTGGTTGTCGCGTCCTTCCAATATATATTGTATTTTATTGGCGGAGGGGCGTGTGAAATCCAGTACGGCAATGCGAAAATCCAAATCGTTTTTTTCAGTGGGCAGCTGCAAAATCGGAATATTGACCTTCCCCGAGTCAGCACTTACAATGTACCCGTTCACCAATATTTGATCTATTGATACCAAAGGTCTTTGGCGCGCTCCTATACGCGATTCGCGGGCCGGAAACCAAGTCAGCCCCCGTGTACCTCCGAAAAACATATATCCGCCTGGTCCTGCCTCCGACACGCCGGGATAAAAATCCGTTTGTAAAAGACCGTCATTGATATCGTAGTTGTAAAAAACGGGACGCGTTTCTGTTTCCTGCATCCGACACAGCCCTGCCTCGGTGGCCATCCACAAGTCGCAACAGCTGTCCTTTGCTACACTGTGGAGCATTCTGAAAGACAAGCCTTCCGGCTGTTCATACAATCGGTACTGACCCGTGTTGGTGTCAAAAGCCACTAAACCTTCGGAAGTTGCCAGCCATAAACGCTGATTATTCTGTGGATCGGGTATAAAATCATTGATTTCGAAGGCTTCCAGATGTTGCGAGACTATTTCCCACTTTCCCCCTTTATTTTTGGAGGCTCGCCAAAGGCCCTTCTGGGAGACGATTAACCATACCTGACCGTTGGCATCTGCCCAAATATCAGTGTATGGTTGATTGGGTAATGCCGTCGGAATGCATAGTAGTTTGTATGCATCGGGTGTTGCGTTCGTAATCTCCCAGATGCTGCTGTCTGCAATGGCAAGCAGGGTGTTGCTGCCAGTCTGGGTCATTTGTCCTATGTTCAGGCTGACGGATAGAGACATTTCTTTAACGGAAGCGTTACTGCCAGTGGCAGCGATGATCGCCAATCCCTTTTTCCCACTTGTCCAGATAGTACCGGAGCGATCCCGGAAAAGGGTGTTTCCATACTGGTTGCTTGCTTTTTCAAAATGCCCGTCTTTCAAAAATAAATGGTATAAACCCTCTCCTTTCCAACCAATCCATACGGACGTATCGCGATTGGGGAGTATGCTGCTCACTCCCTGGCCCCTCAACGCAGCAGCATCGCTCCCCGCCGGGAAAAGACGAAAGCGTGTATTCCGTGCCGGGGTGCGATACACGCCTTCCTGGGAGGAGCCGATCCACAAGTTATCAGAACGGTCTAAATAAATGGTGCTAAGCAGATCAGGCAGCACTTTCTCCGAACGTGCTGCTTCCGGCACACACTTTGTCCAGTTGCGCACCGAGCGATCAAAGTACCAAAGCCCGGCCTGTTCGGTGCAGGCCCATACCCTTTCAAAACGATCTTCGAGGATCGCCAGCACTTTGCCGGGTGGCAGGGGTATAAAGTCAGCAGCGCGCTGCAAGGTGTAGCACCGAAGGATGGACTGATCGGTCAGCAGAAAATAAAGTCCCGACTGGTACCAGACATCGTTTATACGCGTACCGGCAAATACCGTGTAATATTTTTCCTTACGGGTATCAAATACCAGCAGGCCGCCTTCTGTACCAGCCGCTATGAGTATTTGCTGTTGGTCATCCACGTCAGGCACAATTTGGGCATTGTACACAGGCAGAGGCAGGGGAAAATGTTGCACCGGAAAGCCGGGATGGTCGTAACGATAACAATAAAGCCCCTGCGAAGGCGAAAAAAACCAAAAGCATCCCAGTTTTGAAAAAATGGCCACTGCTTTAAGGTCGGCGGGCGCACTAAAATCAGGGGGAAAGGGATGGTGCGTCAGCTTCATACGCACCGGATTGCAACAATACATACCGGTTTCGTTCATGTACCAGATATTGTTGTTTTGGTCTTCACACAGGTGTCCGGCTACCCGATTGGCTTTACGTCCCTTGCCGACAGATTCGGCAGCCGTTCGGTAAGTGCGTATCTCTTCCCCATCGTATTGGTTCAAGCCGTCATCGGTACTGATCCAGAAATATCCCCTGTCATCCTGATACAACCCTGTCACACCTCCTCGCGACAGGCCGTCTTCCACATGGAGGGAGGCAAAACGCGTATTGGCCAGTGTCTGTGCAACGGCAATAGCACATATGCCACTGTATAGCAGCAGCAGGGTAGTCAGCAGGAAGCGCACAAAAAACAGATTGAACACACAAAGGTAAAAAGGATTTGGAAAATTGTGCGAATAGTGCGAAGTTTGCCCCAAAAATTATTCTTCTTTTCCATGAAAGACTTTTTTTCCATTGCCGTGCGGGCCGCCTTTACTTTTGTAGCCTTTCTTCTCCTTCAGTATAAAGTGCCTTACTATTTATTAGTGCTGGGCGGCATTGCTGCTGCGGGTTTTATGTGGAAAACAAACGACGATCGCGCACTTACCCTTGGAGTGCTGATCGGCTCTGCCCTGTTTGGGATATTCGCTTTCTTTTTTGGAAATGTTTAGGGACTGTCAAAATGACAGGACTGCGGGATGCGGCATAATTTCTGCCTGTGCAAGTTATTATGCACCAGTTCACTGCCTTCGACCACACCGATCCCCACCGTTCCGTCCAAATGGTTCGCGCCGAGCCTCAGGACGATGTCTTATTAGATGCCTATTCCCGCACTGTCACTTCTGTGGCCAAACGCGTCAGCGAGGCCGTGATGCACCTGAAAGTGGAAAAGAAAAAGGGGAAAAATCAAAATCCCAACAACGGCGACTCCGCCGGGACGGGTTCGGGCTTCATCATCAGTTCCGACGGCTTTGTAGTCACCAACAGCCATGTAGTGAATGGTGCAGACCGCATAGAAGCAACACTGCAAGACGGGCGCGCTTATCAGGCGCGTTTAGTGGGCGATGACCCGGCTACCGATCTGGCTGTTTTGCAGATAGACGGCAGCAACCTTTCGTCCGTCAGCTTCGGAGCCAGCGACCGCCTGCAAGTGGGCCAAATCGCCATTGCCATTGGCAATCCTTACGGGTTTCAGTATTCAGTGACCGCCGGGGTGGTCAGTGCGCTGGGACGCACCCTGCGTACCCAGACGGGTCGCCTGATAGACGACGTAATACAAACAGACGCAGCCTTGAATCCCGGCAACAGCGGCGGACCTTTGGTGGACTCCACCGGAAAAGTAATCGGCGTGAATACAGCAGTGATCCTTCCGGCGCAGGGATTGTGCTTTGCCGTAGCCTCCAATCTGGCCCAATTTGTAGTAGGCAGGCTGATCCTGCACGGGCGGGTGCGCCGGGGCTATCTGGGCATCAGTGCCCAAACAGTCACCCTGCCGCCCAAGTGGATGGACGCATTGCAACTGCCCACCAAAGGAGGCATTGCCGTCCAGCAGGTGGAAGCGGACGGCCCGGCAGCACAATCCGAACTGCAAACCGGCGATGTGATTGTACAGTTTGAGGGCCGTCCTGTGGACTCTTTGGATGCCCTGCACAAATCTTTGGACGAAGGCACCATTGGTCGCTCTGTCAATCTCTGGGTACTGCGCAACGGCAACCTGAAAAGCTTGGGCATTACGCCAGGGGAGATGCGCTAAGCCGTTGCCGCATTGCCTCATACAGGACAATGCCTGCCGCCACGCTCACGTTGAACGAATCAAACGAGGAGGCTTGCGGGATTTTGGCGACCACATCTGCCATTTTGAGCAATTTGGGGTGTACGCCCGTGCCTTCCGATCCCATTAAAATGGCGGTGGGTTTTTCAAAATTTACCTGATAGACTGGCCGGGAACGGTCGGTAAGGGCAGTGGCAACTACCTGTACACCCGATTGTTGCAGCCATTCCACCGTAGAAAAAATGCTGCGCACCCGACAGACGGGAATGCGTGCTAAAGCCCCTGCCGAAGCCTTCATGGCTTCTTCATTGGCCGATGCCGCCCCCGATTGCGGCACTACCACTGTCTGTGCGCCTGCACATTCTGCCGAACGGCAAATGGCCCCGAAATTCCGCACATCGGTTACGCCGTCCAGCAGTACCAGCAAAGGGGGATGGTCCGATTCTAACCACCCCGGCAACAAGTCCTCTAAGGACTGATACTGCACCGCCGAAAGCAGGGCTACCACGCCCTGATGGGAACCACGCACCATTTTGTTCAGTCGTTCGCGGGGTACCACCTGCAACGGGACGTTGCAGGCTTTGGCGAGGTGCCTGATTTCCTTTTCCATTTCGCCCCGGATACCCTCCTGAAAAAACACTTTTTCCACCGGTTTGCCTGCTTCAAGGGCTTCCACCACCGGGTGGTGTCCGTAGATCGTCAGTGAATCGGTCATTTCGGCAAAAAAGTGTGGCGTTGAACAATGCGGGCGTTGTTTTCGTCGGCACGTGTCAAAAACAGCAGGTCGTAGTACTGACCTTTAGCCCAGGTATCAATCATATTGTCGTAGTAGGGGCTGCCGGGATTGCCGGACTGCCCGCCCGGATACACCCCGATGGCCCGGATGCTGTCGCCGAGATCCACAATCATGCGCCACGAAGGGCCGTGGCTGCCGGTTTGGGCATTGGGAGCCGAAGGATGACCGCCTGTCAGGATATTGCTGCGGCTAAATGCAGGAATACGCGCCAGATGGCCAATGGTCAGGCCCCGGAAAGCCCCCCAGCCGGTATTTTTGTCAGGGTGCAATTCAAAATACCGTTGTGCCTGCCGGAAAGAAGCGTTTACGAGGGTACGGGCATTTTCAATAACAGGGGTTTGCAACTGGTCGAAAAACCGATTAGACGTATCAGTTTGAAGCATTTCAATGAAACGCCAGCTTTCAGGCCACAACATTTTGCCTTTCATTTTTTCAGCCATGCGTACTTCATCCCAAGTGGCGACATACAAAGAATCGAACCATACATTAAAGAAAACGGGCGCTTTGGCATCGGCTTCATAGCGGTAGTCCCACTGTTTCAAGTCCCGGATGGTGGTTTGTCCTCTGCTGTCCAGCAACGCTTCGTCCAAAAGGGACAGCATGGCAGGGAGCGCATCGCCCGCCCGCTGGCTGTAGTTGTCCAATTGCAGGGCTTTCATGCTGTCCATGTTCAGCAGGTACTCGCCGGACAGGCGACTGAAAATCCGCCTGCTCCGGTAGTCTTCAAAATCGCCGAGGTAGAAATACGGATAGGAAGGCGGGGTGGAATGCTGGTTGGCCGAATAAACAAAGCCCCTCCCCGGATTTTTCAGTGCGGGCAATTCCTGATCAGGGATGTAGTTGTGCCAGTTGTTTTCCCATCTGCTGCCGTCCTGTACAAACCGACCCTGTTGTTCGGCCCGTACCGGGAACCGCCCCTGTACCGTGATGGCGATGTCGCCGGTGCGCGAGGCATATACAAAGTTTTGTCCCGGGCAATCATGGCCCGCAATGGCGTTTCGGTAATCGTCGTAAGTTTTGCCATGCAGGAGGGCGGGCAGCGCATTGAGTATGTTGCCTGGCGGGGCATCCTGACTGCCCCAGCGCAAAGAGCAATTATACAGCGGATTTTTAGGATCGAAATCATAGACCACCGGCCCAAAGGAAGTCGAACGAACCGTATCGGTAACGTCCGGTTTGCCTTTGACACGGATGATGTGGTAGTCGTAACTGGTGGAAACTGCCTGACCATCCAGCATATATTTGGTACGGGTATTGTCCGTCCAGCGTATCTGGTACCAGTCGCTGACATCTATGCTTGCGTTGGTCACTCCCCAGGCAATATCTTCGTTGAAACCGATAATGATGCCGGGCAAACCGGGTATGGACACGCCACAGGCATTTTGATCGGGGGTGTGTATCTGTATCTGATACCAAATGGAGGGCAGGTTGAGCATCAGATGCGGATCGTTGGCTAAGAGGGGGTGGCCCGTCTGCGATCTTCGACCGCTCACAGCCCAGTTGTTGCTGCCGAGGCGATAAGGGTCGGACAGGTCTTCGGGATTATCGGGGCGGCTTTGCGGTGGCGGAGCCATGCCTAAGTGATCGGGTCGGACAGAGGTGGCAGAAGCAGGAGCCGGCAGGCGCTGAATGCTTTGCCATTGCCCTGTGTCAGGAACAATCGGGGTCTGCCGGGGATTCCAGAGGGGATAAAGGGAGTCGAATGCCGCCCGGCCAAAGGCATCCAATGCATTCACAGAGGCCAGATCGTCATCTTTGGAAGCCAGCATTTCGCTCATGGATTCCAGCACAAGAGCTGTTTTTAGGGCCGACCACTGCTCCGGCCGATAATCCAGCAGTTTAAATTCGATGGGATAAGTAGCAGCCGACAACTGACCAATCCAGGCATTTACCCCCGCTGTGTACGCATCCAATACTTTCATGTCTTCCGGCGAATTGCGCCACACTCCTAAGGCCGTTTGGGCCGCCCGCACCAAGCTCTTGCGGCGCGCTAAGCGATCCATGAGCAGGGTGCGCTCACCCATGATTTCGGAGAGCCGCCCTCCTGCTTTTCGGGCAGTAAGATCCATCTGCCAGAGGCGATCCCGGGCCGTCAGATACCCCTGCACCATCGTAGCATCAGCGAGGTTTTCGGCAAAAATATGGGGAATCATCAAATCGTCAAAAACGACTTCCACCTTTCCGCTCAGACCGGGCAGGGCAGCCTCTAAGGACAAGTCGAAGGGGGCAGCACGCTCGGCATTTTGCCAGAAGCCGGAGAACGGGTTGAAAAAGGCCCCCAATGGAGGCAAGGACTTATCTCCAAATAGTTTGGGCGTTGACAATTGCCAGAGTACCAGCAAAGTGAGCAGTAAAGAAAAGAGAAATGCAAATAGGCGCAGCAACACAGCAAAAAAGCAGTAAAAAAATAAAAAAAGGCCCTACCCGGCGGGATACCTGTTAAAAGCCCAAAGGTACGCCATATTTACACAGCCTTTGCTGCAAAGCGGGCATTATTTGTATTTTTCAGCCGCAATGGGAATTTTTTCAGGAAAAACCCGCTCATCCGTCAATACTTCAATACCTTTGCCCATCATCAACGCTCTCTGACCCTTTAATATGTACGTTTTAGCCATAGATCAGGGCACGACCAGTACGCGTGCCATTATTTTTGACCACGCAGGCAATGCGGTCTATACCAGCCAGGAGGAAATCACCCAACATTTTCCCAAACCGGGATGGGTGGAACACAACCCCGTCGAAATCTGGGAATCCGTAGAATCAGTTGTCAAAAAAGTAGTAGAAAAAGCGGGAGCAGCAAACATAAAGGCTATTGGCATTACCAACCAGAGAGAAACCACAGTGGTCTGGAACCGCTTCACCGGAAAGCCGGTCTATAATGCCATCGTGTGGCAAAGCCGCCAGACGATGGACATTTGTGAAGATTTGAAAGCCAAAGGATTGGACCCGGCAGTACGCGCCAAAACCGGCCTGCTGATTGATGCCTATTTTTCAGGTACCAAAATAAAATGGATATTAGATAATGTAGCCGAAGCGCGGGGAGCCGCAGAACGCGGCGAACTGCTTTTTGGCACCATTGACACCTGGCTGCTTTGGAACCTGACCCGCGAGCAACGCCACGCCACCGACTATACCAATGCCTCGCGCACTATGATTTATAACATCCGGGAAATGCAGTGGGATCCGGAATTATGCGCAGCACTTGCTATTCCTGCCTCCATGCTGCCGGAAGTCTTAGACAGCTCCTGCATCTACGGACACGCACGGGCCGAGCTGCTGGGAGGCGTGGCCGACATTCCGGTAAGCGGCATAGCAGGCGACCAGCAGGCTGCTCTTTTCGGTCAGGTGTGCTTCGAGCCGGGAGATGCCAAAAACACCTACGGCACCGGCTGTTTTATGCTGATGAACACCGGGGACAAAGCCGTTTCTTCTGAAAATGGCCTCCTCACTACCATTGCGTGGGGAATTGGCGGCAAAGTAGAATACGCCTTAGAAGGCTCCATCTTTGTGGCCGGGTCTGCCGTGAAATGGATGCGCGACACCATTCAACTTTTTTCCGATGCCAACGAAACTGAAAGTCATGCCAACAGCCTCGACCACTCGGAAGGGGTCTATTTGGTACCCGCCTTTGTGGGCCTCGGTACGCCCTATTGGGATTCGGAAGTGCGCGGTGCCATTTTTGGCCTGACGCGTGGCACTACGCCTTCCCACCTCATCCGGGCCACCCTCGAAAGCACGGCTTATCAGACCAAAGATGTACTGTCAGTTATGGAGCAGGATTCGGGCATCCGGCTCAAAGCCCTGCGGGTGGACGGCGGCATGGTACGCAACAACTTTTTAATGCAGTTTCAGAGCGATATGCTCGGAGTGCAGGTAGAACGCCCGGTCGTGCAGGAAACCACTGCCCTCGGTGCTGCTTATCTGGCCGGACTGGCCGTTGGCTTCTGGAAAGACCGGGCCGATATTGCCCAAAACTGGCAGTTGGAACGCGCCTTCCAACCCAAAATGGAACCCCGGGAAGCCCAAAAATTATACGCGGGCTGGCAAAAAGCCGTGGAAGCGTCGCGGGTGTTCAAATTATAAAAACCGATCATGAATTTTCTTACACTCGAAAATATCACCAAAAGCTACGGAGAAAAAGTCTTGTTCAAGGGCATTTCGCTCTACATAGACAAAGGACAAAAGATCGGACTTATTGCCAAAAACGGCACCGGTAAAACTACTCTGATGCGGGTGATTGCAGGCCGCGAAGGCAGCGAAGGAGAAAACGCCAAAATAGAACTGCGCAAAGACATCCGCATTGGCTGGCTCGATCAGGAACCTGAATTTCACCCCGACTTAGACGTACTTACCGCAGTGTTGGACGAGGCCAACCCCATGGTGCGGGCCATGCTGCGCTACGAACGCGCCCTGGTCCACCCGGAGGATGCCCCTGCCTTAGAAAGCGCCATCGGCGTAATGGACGACCTCGAAGCGTGGTCTTTCGACTCCAAAGTCAAGGAGATGCTGTTTCGATTTGGCATGGACCAATTGGAGCAAAAAGTCGGCACCCTGTCGGGGGGGCAGAAAAAGCGCTTAGCCCTTGTCAAAATTCTTTTGGACGAACCCGATTTTCTGATTCTGGACGAGCCGACCAACCACCTGGATGTGGAAATGATCGAGTGGATCGAAGAGTATTTGCAAAAACCCGGCCTGACGTTGTTCATGGTGACGCACGACCGCTATTTTCTGGAAAACGTCTGCGACAGCATCATCGAATTGGAAGGCGGACAACTGCGCCGATATTCCGGCAATTATTCCGATTATTTGGAAAAAAAGGCCCTGCTGGAAGAAGTACAGGCCACCACCTACGACCGGCAACGCAAGTTGCTGAAACAGGAATTGGAGTGGGTGCGCCGTTCTCCGCAGGCCCGCACTACCAAAGCCAAAGCACGCGTAGATGCCTATTTCGACCGAAAAGAAAACAACGATGCCCTGAAGATCAAAAAGGACGAAATGACCCTCCAGATCAAAGAAAACTGGATGGGCAGCAAAATTGTGGAATGCCACAACGTGGGCAAGCGCTATGGCAATAAAATCCTGATAGACGGCTTCACCTATAAGTTCAAACGCAAAGAGCGCGTGGGCATCGTAGGCCCCAACGGAGCAGGCAAGTCCACCTTTCTGCAAATTCTTACGCAGACCCTGCCCCCCGATACCGGCAAGGTGGTGGTGGGCGATACCATTATTTTCGGACACTATCAGCAGGACGGCATCCGCATGGGCGAAGACAAGCGCGTCATAGACGTGGTGCGCGACATTGCCGATGTCATTCCCCTCGAAAAAGGGCGCGAAATGACCGCTGCCCAACTTTTAGAACGCTTTTTGTTTTCGCGTTCGCAGCAGCAGGTCTATGTCAGCCAGCTGTCGGGAGGCGAACGTCGCCGCCTGTATTTGCTGACGGTGCTGATGCGAAACCCCAACTTTCTGATCCTCGATGAGCCGACCAACGATTTGGACGTATTGACTTTGCAGGTATTGGAAGACTTCCTCGAGGATTTTCCGGGCTGCCTCATCGTAGTCACCCACGACCGTTATTTCATGGACCGCTTAGTAGAGCATCTGTTTGTGTTTGAAGGCGGCGGAAAAATCCGGGATTTTCTCGGAACCCACGCAGAGTACCGCGCCATCAAGCGCACCGAACAGTTGCAGCAAAAAGCGGCACAGGCAACGGCCCCTGTACCCTCTACCCCTGCCAACAACGGCACCAAAACCGGCCTGACCAACACCGAGCGCAACGAAATGAAGCGCATCGAAAAGGAAATGGCCCAGTTGGAAAGCCGCAAAAAAGAAATCCTCAACCGCTTTAATGCAGCCGACCTCGGGGCAGCAGAAGCAGGCAAACTGTCGGCAGAGCTGGGTACCCTGCAGGAAAACTTAGACGTGAAGGAAATGCGCTGGCTGGAGCTGTCCGAAAAGTAAAAATTTCAGACGCGAAAAGTCTGGCGCTGTCCCCGGTAGCGCCTCGGGGGGCGTTTTGCAAAAAGCCTGCGCAGCAACGCCCCGGTCAGAGCGCCCAAGCCTGTGATGGTGCCGCCCAGCAGGCCCGTGAGCAGCAACAGGTGAAACCCTTTCAGCCCTAAAAACAGGCTGCCCGTCTGAGCCGACAACAAACCCGCATTGCGGGTATTCAGCACAAAAGCACTGGCATACCACAACAGCGTACCTGCGGAAAAAGCGGTGCTGAAACTCAGCGCAGGCCGCTGCGGAAAAAGCAGGGCCGCCACCGCGCCCACTAAGGCCATGCACCACCAGGGCATTCCGATATGTCCGGCAGCGCCTGCTACCACAATAAAAAGAAAGGCGTATAATCCGTTTTTCATAAATTCCCGCAAAAGTACAGTGTTTTGGGAAACGGAGTGCCGCTTATTTGCCCAACTTTGCTGTGAAACTCCTTTTTTTGGCAAAATAAACGACAATGATTGTTAATTAACCGGGTTTTAACACGACAGGCACAGTTTTAGTAGTTACATTAGTACCTATGTTTCGTAAAAAGCATAACAAACAAAATTTTAAACAATGAAAAATCTCGTTTTCATTTTTCTGATGTTTGCTCCCCTGGCCCTGTTCAGCGCTCAAACACCCGGCTTGGATGCCATCTCGTCCGCTTTAAGCACAGGTGACGCAGGTACACTGAGTAAATACTTTGGCGATCAGGTAGAGATCGTCATAGACGGACAGGGAAAAACCTACTCGAGGGCACAGGCTACAGACGTGGTGCGCAGCTTTTTTGCTGCCAACAAGCCGCAGGGCTTCAGCGCCATGCACAAAGGCCAAAGCCGCGAAAACAGCGACCTGTACTGTATTGGCAAAATGGTCGCCGGGGCAGGCAACTATCGCGTCAGCATCTACTACAAAGAGGGCGGAGGCAATGCGCAGATTCAGCAATTGCGCTTCGATAAGAACTAAATCAGGTCTGTTATTTGGCAGATAAAATACGGGTCGGCTGTTCCCTTGCGGGGGAGCAGCCGATTTTTTATTGTACAAAAAAGATTCTAATTGAATTTTAAAAATATTATTTTATTGATTATTAATATTTTATATAAATATTTTTTCATAAAATTATTTTCCTTGCCACACATGTTCTACTTCTCCGTTATCTTTGCCCCGATGCGTTGTGTGGGCTGTACAGCCGCTTCTAATGCCCGGCGCTCTGTTTCGATATGTTGATAAAAAATCTGATTTGCTGTTGTTTTCTGCTGGTTTTTGCCGAATGGGCAAAGGCACAGAAAGCCATTACCTTGGACGATTGTTTTACTTCCTACCGCTTCTACCCACAGGGAGCCGGGGACTTTCAGTATTTGAAAGACGGCATCCATTATGCGCAGGCGGCGACAGAAGGGCTGCGCCTGCACGACGTGCGAAAACCCGACAGTGACTCTTTGATCAAATGGTCCTTGCCCGAACAGGTGCAGGAGTTTGATGCTTTCGATCTGAGCAATGACGGTACCAAAGTTCTGTTGCGCACCCGCACCAAACAAATTTACCGCCATTCGGTACAGGCCGACTTCTATATTTATAATTTTTTGAACCACACCGTCATGGATTTGTACGAACAAGGTGTGGAACAACTGGCCCAATTTTCCCCGGATGGCCACAAAGTGGCTTTTGTGTCCGACAACAACCTTTTCGTGCTGGATATGGACAATGGAAAAACCACGCAGGTGACCACGGACGGTGCTCCGGAAAAGGTTATCAATGGCATACCCGACTGGCTGTACGAAGAAGAATTCAGCCCGGTGGACGGCGACGGCATGAAGGCGCTGGAGTGGAGTCCCGACGGTTCCAAAGTCGGTTTTTTGCGCTTCGACGAAACCGCTGTACCCGAAATGCAGCTCACCTGGTACGAGGCAGGAACCTACCCCCGACAGTCGGCTTTCAAATACCCGAAGGTGGGGCAGGCCAACTCTAAGGTCACGGCCCACATGTACGACACGCGCTTTGGTACCACCCTGAAGATCAACACCGGGATGGAAGGCGACTATTACCTGCCCCGACTCTACTGGACTCCCGACAACCGCTTGGCTGTCGTGCGGATGCCCCGATCACAAGACGCAGTGGAAATTCTGGTGGCAGACGGCACAACCGGGCAAACCGCAGTGTTGCACCGCGAAACTGACCCCGCCTATGTAGAAATAGAATCTAAGAACAAACTCATTTTTTTAAAAAACCGGCCCCAATTCACGTGGCTCAGTGAAGAAAGCGGATTTAACCACATCTATCTTTATACCATGCAGTTGGGGAAAGCGACTCAAAAGACTGCCCTGACCAAAGGGCGTTTTGATGTGACGGCTTTCTACGGTTTGAATGAGGCAGGCGGAAAATTTTATTATCAGACCGCTACACCCACGCCTTTAGACCGACAGGTGTGGGAAGGCTATATAGACGGCCGCCCCCCCCGCCTGCTCACCCCGGGCAACGGCACCCACGAGGCGACCTTCACGCCGTCTTTTGCTTTTTATACCTTAGTGCGTTCCGATGCCAACACGCCCCCTGTCGTTTCCTTGTGTGACTCCATCGGGCGCGCTCTGCACATGGTCACCGACAACAGCAAAGTGCAGCAAAACCGCCGCGACTTTGGTTTTGTGGAAAAAACGTTTTTTCAGTTTCGCCTGCCCGGCGATACCCTTTCCCTGAATGGCTGGATGCTGAAACCGGCAAAAATGGAAGCGGGCAGAAAATATCCGGTTCTGATAGATATTTACGGCGGCCCGGGGTCGCAAACGGTGAAAAACGAATACGACGGCTACATGGACGGATGGCGACAGATGTTGGTGCAACAGGGGGTCATTGTGGTCAGCGTGGACAATCGGGGTACGGGGGCGCGCGGCCGGGATTTTAAAAAATGCACCCAGATGGAATTAGGCAAATTGGAAACCGAAGACCAGATCGCCGCAGCCCGCTACTTAGCCTCCCTGCCCTATGTGGACGCAGCCCGCATTGGTATATGGGGCTGGAGCTTTGGGGGCTACCTCAGCACCTCCTGCATCCTGAAAGGCAACGATGTGTTCAAGATGGCCATAGCCGTTGCTCCGGTGGTCAACTGGAAATGGTACGACTCTGCCTATACCGAGCGCTACATGCGCACCATGAAAGAAAATGCGGGCGGCTACGACCACAATTCTCCCATTCATTTTGCCGACCGCCTCAAAGGGGGCAATTACCTGATCTGTCATGGCATTGCCGACGATAACGTTCACTGGCAACACTCGGTGGAAATGATCAACGCGCTGATAAAAGCCAACAAGCAGTTCGACCAGCATTATTACCCGAACCGCAACCACGGAATTTACGGCGACAACGCCACGATTCATCTGTTTACAAAAATGACGAATTTTGTAAAAGAACAACTGCTTCAGATTCCCTGATCCGCCTTGTCATACGAGTTGCTCGACACACTCCGTCAGCTTTCCAAAACCGTGCGAATGCCGCGCAGTTTCACCAGGCATTCTTCATATTCCTGTTCCGGAACAGAATCATAGACGATGGCCCCGCCAACGTGTACAGACAGATATTGCGCAGTCGCATTGTATAAAATGCTGCGAATCACCACGTTAAAATCGAAATCGCCTGCGGGGTCGAAGTAGCCAAAAGCGCCCGAGTAGAGGCCGCGCCGCGTCTTCTCGTACCGCTCTGCCAATTGCATGGCCATGATTTTGGGTGCACCCGTCATGCTGCCCATTGGGAAAGCATCGCGCAGGGCCGCAATGCCCGATGCGCCGGACGGCAACTGCCCGCTGACGGTGGAAATCATCTGGTGGACGGTGGCAAAGGCGTAAATGCCAAAAAGTTCTTCGACGCGGATGGTACCGGGCAGACAATGGCGGGCGAAGTCGTTGCGTACCAAATCCACGATCATCACATTTTCGGAGCGGTCTTTTTCGTTCGACTGTAAATCCTGTTGTAGGGTAAGGTCCTCATCACGGGTTTTGCCACGCGGCCGCGTTCCCTTGATGGGCTGGGTCAGGATGCGGTCCCCTTTTTTGCGCAGGAAGCGCTCCGGACTGGCCGACAACAGATAGCGGTCGTTCCAGCGAAAACAGGTGGAAAAAGGCGCACGCCCCACCCGGTAGAGCCGTTCGCAGATTGCCAACGGATCAATTTGTGTTTTTTCAGCGTAAAACTCCTGACAAAAGTTCATTTCGTACAGGTCGCCGCGCAGAATGTGATCGCGGATGATTTGCACCGTGTGCAGGTAAGTGGCCCGATCCATGCGCGGCTGTAGCACCACCCGTGGCCCTGTGGTCGGTGCGCCAGGCGCATCCAAAGGAAGCACTGCCGCTTCTATTTCGGCCTTGATGTGAAGGGGATCGCCCGCAAGGGTGTGTATCTCTAAACACTTATTCCGGATGCCAGCCACTGTCAGGGGGCGAAAAAAAGCCAGATCGGGCCACCCTGTCCTGTCGGGATGAGCGGAGTGCAGGGCCTCTACTTCGTTTTTCAGGTCGTACCCAAAAAAACCAAACAGCCAGTCGGGCTGGCGATTGCGCCAGGCTTCCAACTGCTCAAAAGCCGTACCCGCCTGACATTCTAACACTTCCGCTGCCCCTGCCGCCGCCAGACAGGCCCAATCTGTCCGGTAGCTGCGCTGATCGGGAAAACTATTGCTGTCTAAGCACGCACTGATGGTATGTCGGCCTGCCCAATGGAGCAAACGCCGCTTCCAAAGAGCGATGTTCTGAATGGAAAATGTGGCAGTCTGGCGCAAAGTAAAAAAATGTGCTAATTAAGTCTGTCATCAGTCTTTCCAGACGAAGGGAAACAGGATGAAAGCCAGAGCCAGCAGGATGGCATCTATGGCCAACAAATTTAGTATGTCGCGCTTCCAGGAGGTGTCCTGCAAGAGCCGCAGGGCAATGGACGAAAGCCGGACGAGGGTGAGCAAAATGGGAAGCACCACAGGAAAGCTCAGAATGGCCATCAGGGTGGCACTGTTGTTAGCCTTGGCTGCAATGGCCGACAGGAAGGTGAACGCAATGCCAAAACCCAGACTGCCCAGCAGCAGTACGCCCCAAAACAAAGGCGTATCTTTTACCGGATTGCCCGCCACTACGCTATAAGCTCCAAAGGCCAATGCACTCAACACGAACAGCAACACCGTGTTATACACAATTTTGGCCAACAGCAACACCACGGGGTCGGCCAGCTGATAGTAGTACAATTGCCGCGCTCCGCTCTCCTGCACAAAGCTCTTGACCACCGCATTGATGGAAGCAAACAGCACAATCAGCCAAAACAAAATGTTCCATACCGGGGCCGGTACTTTGATGCTGGCAGCATATACCACAAAGACCATGCTGAACACATACAGCACAATGCCGCCCAGCGCGTAGCCCTGCCGGAATTCGAGCATCAATTCCTTTCGGAAAAGCGCGATAAAGGAGGTCGAGTTTTTAATGCCCAATGCTTATTATTAAATGTGATAATGTGATAATTTGTTAATGTACTTATTCGGAAAAGCATCCTGTTAAAAAACGGAAGCAAAGGTACGGGGAATAACCGGAAAGAAAAAGCACCGACGGGTCTGCTTTGTGAATATCCCGTCTGCACAATGGAATGTGTCGGGCGTACTTCTGAAGAAAAAGTGTTCAATGAAGAAAAAAATTTTGCCTATGCTTTCGGGAATCAGCCATTTTGCTTAATATTGTCCCCGTAATTGCTTATAAATCAGGGACCTGAAAAGCGAACAAGATGAGTGCAAAGCCCCCGTCGCACCAGCCACCCTGTAACCTGCCTTTTCAAGGGCGGGCCCTAAGGAATATGTTTTGGCATGCGTCCATTTATTTTTATTTTTGAAATTAGAAAACAGGATGGTTAAACTTTGGTTAAAATAGGGCAAAAAAATTTTTTTTAAAAGGAATTAAAAATATTTTTTTTAAACAAAATAAAAAAACAACTTACTGATTTTCAATTTTTTATGAAAAATAATTCTTTAATAAAAATCAACAAATACTTTTTTTTGTTCTTGTACAAACTTTGAAACTGCTGCACCTTTGTATCGTCAATAAGGAACAAGTGAGCCACACCGGGCTGATGAAGTTGCTAATGACCCTTTGTTTCGACACTTTTCATGAGATTATATACGGGAAACCGAAGCGGCGCAAAAGAGCGTCGCTTTTTTTTTGCCCCTGTAGCTGGCTGACCAATGTCATACGGGGCTTTAACTGCTGTCATTTTTAATGCCGCCAAAAACCCGGTACTTTGCATCCTGATTTTTGCCATTACGCTTTCTTATGATGTCTTTTACTATTTCGCCCGACACCACAACCGACCAGTTAAAGTCGGCTTTTGCAGATGCTTTTCCGGGATTGCGACTCGGTTTCTTTACAAAGGCCCACCACGCCTTTGAGAGCAGCCCCGCCAAACACCTCATTTCCCAACACGACGTGCCTTTGGGGCAATTGTCTGCGCGCCTGTCCACGGGGACTTTGGAAATTAGCCCTTCCACGCGGGTATCTGATTTGGAATCCATGTTGGAATCTGACTACGGACTGCATGTACAGGTATTCAGGAAATCAGGGAATATCTGGTTAGAGACTTCTGTGTCCGATCACCTTACCCTGAGCGAACAGCAGGAACGCGCCCGGGCAAGTGAACATGTGCAACAGGAGTTTGTGGATCCGATGGACTATCGGGAGCGGGACTAAGGGCTTCAGGGTTGTAAAATGGCCTGTAGTTGTTCCATGGTCCAGGCGTTTTCGATTGAAAAGTCTCCGATGGCCGTGCGGCGCAGACTGCTCAGGTAAGCCCCTGTGTCTGCTGCTGCGCCGAGGTCGTGTGCCAGCGAACGGATATAAGTACCTTTGCCACACACGATGCGGAAATCGGCTTGCAGCCCCTCGGCATAGTCAGGATGCAAATAGATGGGCGCGCCTTTCTTATTGATTAAGCGGGTTTCCGGGTCACGTTGCTCAACAGGGCGCAGGGGGCCGATGTCAAAGGCTTTGATGTGTACATGCCGCAGTGGCAGCTCCACTTCTTCTCCTGTGCGGGCATTTTTATAGAGGCGGCGGCCATCTACTTTGACTGCTGAAAAGACGGGGGGCAGCTGCTCTATATCTCCCATAAATTGTGCCTTTATCAGAGAGTGCAGCAGGGCATCGTTGAGGTGTGCAGTGGGGAAAGTGGCATCTATGGCTTTTTCCAGATCGAAAGACGGCGTAGTGGCTCCGAAAGTAAGGGTACCTGTATAGGTTTTGTCCATGCCTTGCAGGCCTTCGATGCGCTTGGTGTGATCGCCTGTACACAGCAGCAGCAAGCCGATCGCCAGAGGATCGAGGGTGCCCGCATGACCGATTTTTATCTTTTTGACCCCTAAGTGACGCGAGAGCATATAGCGCAGCTTGTTGACTACATCAAAAGAAGTCCAGGCCAGAGGTTTGTCCACAAGCAGGAGTGCGCCCGATGGGAAAGGACGGGGCCAGGGGTCGGCGGGTGACAGCAGGTGGTACAAGGGATCAGGGACACATAATGGTGCGAATCGGCTCGAACCAGGTGACACCGAGCAGTTCGCGTACTTTTGTATAATCTTTGCAGCCTTCTTCGCGGCGATTCATGTTCATAAGGGCTGTACCGCGATAATAAAGGAGTTCGGTGTTGTCGGGCTGTAACCGAATGGCTTCATTCCATTTAGCCAGCGCTTCTTCGGGTTTTTGCTGCTGTAGGAGGTTGGCAGCCTCGTCGGAGAGCAACAGGGCTTTGTCGAAGCGTTCATTGGCGGCTTTACAGGTGGGGGCATCGGATTTGAAAACAGCGCGGAGGGGAAACGAAGTAGCAACGGGTTTATCCTGATAGCGGGCCGCCGTCCAGAAAGGACTGGTCTTTTTGACCATGCGGGTGGCTTCCCACTGAAAGTCCATGCCCATATTACTGAAGTCCAGGCTGTTGACTACGCTCAGCGAGCGGTCGCCGCGCAAAATGATGTTCATTTCCACAATGCCGGTTTTACAGCTGTCCCTATAGACAGTCGGATATTGCAGGCGGTTTACCAAAAAAAACAACAGCGAGTCCATCCCGCCCCGGAAAGTTACATCGGTATCTACATTGGTGTAAATGCTGTCGCCGGTATCAGCTATATAATATGGCAGGGCTTCCGTCAGGCGAAAACGCAGCGGAAGCGACTGGCGTACACGCACTGGCTGCTCTTTGATTCGACCGGGTTGCCAGCGCAGCCCCGCCTGATCCATGGCTTTGAGGACGCGCAGGGCTTCGGCACCACAACCGCCGCCTACATCGCGCAGCACCTGCATAGAAGAAATATGGCCGTCTTTCTCCACCACAAAAGAGACCACTACCGTGCCCTGCAAATTATGGACTCTGGCGGAGTCGGGGTAACGAATATTGGTGGCGAGAATATTGAATAATTTGGATTCGCTACAGCGGCGCACGCTGTCGGCATTCCAGCCCGTATGCCTTTCGGCATTGCAGGAGGGAATAATGGGCATGGGTGCGCGGTCGGCGACTTCGTAGATAGTGGTATCGGCAGCGGTGGCAGCAGTCTGTGCATTTAGCAGGAATATGCCCGATACAAAGGCCAACAGACCAGCCACGGTCCGTATGAAAAGGAGTGTCTTGAGCATTCTGTAAAGTAAAAGGCCGCAAAGATAGAAAGAATTTACAGAATGTCTGAAAACCGCCGGGTATATGCAGTTATCAGAAGAGCAGCTTCTTCCTTTGTTTTGCCTTGTTCCAGCAAAAATGCTGTAATCAGGTCAGTAACCTCGTCCCGACTGATACCTGTCACGAGGGCAATCTTGTCAAGCGGAAGCGCCTGGAGGTTCCAAAGGTTGAGAGCTACTTCTCTCTCTTTTAAAGAAATGCCTTTTTCCATACCCTTTTCGATGCCCTTTTCGATGCCCTTTTCCATGCCTTTTTCCATGACCACATCTATGTATGGTCCAAAGCCCGCTTCGCGGTAGGCGTTTAGTACATATTCTTCTATGCCCATGTTATATGTTGTTTTGTGATCAATGATGCTTTCCATTGCCCGGTCAAAGGTACGCAAATATCCCGATTCCGCAAAATGTGTGTAATGCTTAATGAATAAAAAAATGTCCCGCACTTGAATCAAGGTGTATCCTTTCGACAATAACAGCCGCGTCAGCGCTACTTTGATTTCCAATTTCTGCTCGTCGCTCTGCTTCTGCTGCAAAGCGTCGAAGGCCGTCAGCATAATCATCGAAAAAATGTTATCGTTCGAGGCCAGCGCTGAGCGATCCTGCTCTGCCAGTTTATAGACATTATACTTGTAGACGTAGGAGGTTCCCATGAAACTGTATCGGTACTCGGTGGGTTTCCACCTGCGGTTGCTGTCGGTCAAAATGACCAGAGCAGTGACGGGAATGCCGTAGCGATCCAAGAGTCGGTAAAAATAACGGTGCATGCGTTGGGGGAAGTGGGGGTCTTTCTTGCCCTGCACTTCGACGTGTACCAAAAACCACTGCTCTGTTGCGTTTTTCAGACGCACCTTCACCAACTTGTCCACGTAGTTTACACTGTGGACGGATTCTGGAAAGAGTTCGGCCAATTCTTTATCTAAAAACACAAAGGCATGATCGAAGTCTATGAGTTCCGTAAAATTTCCGAAGAAGAAGTACATAAACTCCCTGAATCGGCCTTCGAGGATGCCTTTCCAGAGTTTGTCGCGGGTAATTTTAGGTATTGTGGTCATACCGGGAGGAAAATTGTACAAGCAGGAAAACGGTTGAGAATAAAAATTGTTGTACAATACGCTGTTTGCGAAACACACGACCATAGGGAAAATAAATTTGGTTTTTTCCCCGAACGGATACTTGAAAATTTGAGTTGAATTAGAAAAATAGCTCTGGCAAATTAGCAACCAAAAATTTTAAGAGTACTTTTGGTAAAGATTCATAAATTTGCGCAAATACTGGGGTAGCAAAGAAGTGGTTGCAGATGGAAAACACAAAGTGGATGTTTCCCTGTTGTTTTCAAAAAATGTTGAGTACTATAAAGTCCTATACGATATCAATGAAACCAATTTTCTCAATGGCCGTCTGAATAATCTGAATAAATCAGCATCATCTGTCCTGTTAAAAATACAGCGATTAGAAACGCTTCAAGTCCATCCTATTTCTATGCAACGTCGAGACTTTTTTAGAAACGCCGGAATGACTGTGGCAGGTCTGGCACTACCCACCGGTGCCATTGCTGCACCGCCGACTGTGCCAACTTTCAATCTGCGCAAGCCGGCTGCCTTGCGCCCCGGTTCTGTAGTAGGGCTTATCGCCCCGGGTAGTCCCATACCGGATTTGCGTATTGAACAAGCGATTAAAAGCATGACGAATCTCGGTCTGAAAGTGCGTCAGGGACGCAATATACGCGAACAGTATGGCTATCTGGCTGGGTCTGACGAACAAAGACTGGCCGATTTACACTGGGCCTTTTCTGATCCTGAAATTGAGGCGGTGTGGTGCCTGCGCGGCGGTTATGGATGTGGTCGCCTGCTTCAGCGCATTGACTATGACCTTATTGGGCGCAATCCAAAAATATTCATTGGTTACAGCGATATTACAGCACTTCATCTGGCTATACATAAAATGACCGGATTGGTATGTTTTCACGGGCCGGTAGCAGCCTCCGATTACCCGGATGAGACAGTAGCACATGCGAAGGCAGTATTGATGGAAGGGAAAAAACCCTATCTCTTGCAAGTGCCTTCCCCGAATGCAGATTTGCCTGGACAGGAATACAAACCATTGGTAATCACGCCCGGAAAAGCCCGGGGTACGCTAACAGGAGGAAATCTCTCGCTACTCGCTGCTCTGGCGGGTACACCCTGGATGCCTTCTTTAGCAGGGAAGATTGTCTTTTTGGAGGATGTCGGTGAACAGCCCTACCGCATAGACCGAATGTTCGTCCAATTGCTCCAAAGTACCGATCTCGCTCAGGCTGCAGGCATCGCTTTGGGGGTTTTTAGCGACTGTGAACCCAAGAACAGCGCAACCATTTCTTCTTTTTCTTTCACAGAAATGCTTATGGACGCAATGGGGAAACTGGGAATGCCTGTTTTATATGGACTTCCATTCGGGCATGTGGGACACAATGCCACCATCCCTTATGAAATAGAAGCTGCTTTAGATGCAGAGCAGGGAAGTCTGACGCTGTTAGAGAGGGCCGTGATATTATAAAGCAGGGGAGTGTTACAGATACCGACCTGTGAATTTTGGAAACTCATTGGCATCAAAAAAAAATTTTTATTCCTTAGATATTTTTAAAAATAAAAGCAGTACCTTTGCGCCCGTTTTTTTAAAAAACGAGGGGTAACGGCTTCGTCCCTGAGTGAGGCCAACATGGTTGTATCAAAATCAGATCCCAATATCCAAAGAAACAGTCCATATTATTATGTTAGAAGAAAAAGAACTTACAGCAGAGCATACTGCTGAAACTACTCCGGAAAACACTGCTACAGAGACAGTAGAAACTGAGCAACCCGTTGCAGAGGAAGGCGCTGTACTTACGGAAGCACCTGCTGCCGATCCGGCATTGGAAACTGACCAGATCGTTGTAGAAGAAAGCCCCATAATTATGGAAGCACCTGCTGCTGACCCGGCATCGGAAATAATGGCTGTGGAAACCGAGGCCGTTCAGGACCTTACTGCTCAAGCAGACGAAGACGAGGCTTCAACTTTGCCGAAAGACGAAGACTTACATCAGGGTGCTTCGGTCGCTGTCACAGACGAACCTGTACACGAGGAGGAAGAAGAAGAAGTGGAACTCGAAGTCTTCGATCCATTGGTCACAGGCGGTGTTGCGCACGATGATTTCAACTGGAACATGGACAAGCGTGGTGCCATCGCCTACACTGATGCAGAGCGCTCTTCTTACCTGAAGCAGTATGACTCTACCATGAGTACCATTGAGGAGAACGCGGTGATTCGGGGGCGTGTAAGTGCCATCAGCGGCGGTGATGTGGTGTTAGACATCAACCACAAGAGCGACGGTCTCGTTTCGCTCAACGAATTTCGAGACACTCCTGATTTGAAGCAGGGCGATGAAATCGAAATTTACGTGGAAAGTCAGGAAGACGGCCAGGGCCAATTGGGTCTTTCTCGCCGTAAAGCCAAAATTTTGCGTGCTTGGGAAAGCATTGTAGATTCCTTTAAAAATGGCTCCATTATTCGCGGTACCGTTATTAATAAGACCAAAGGCGGCCTTATTGTGGATTGCAATGGTCTGGAAACATTCCTGCCAGGTTCTCAGATTGACATTAAACCCGTGATTGACTACGACCAATACGTCGGAAAAGTTATGGAGTTTAAAGTAGTGAAGGTCAACGACCAGATCAAAAATGCGGTTATCAGCCACAAAGCCCTTATTGAAAGCGATTTGGCAGAACAGCGCGAAACCATTCTGGCTACCCTCGAAAAAGGACAGGTTCTGGAAGGAGTGGTTAAGAATATCACGGACTTTGGTGCATTCCTCGATCTCGGTGGTGTAGATGGCCTGCTTTATATCACTGACATCAGCTGGGGACGTATCACACACCCAAGTGAAGTACTCCAACTCAACCAGCGGATCAATGTAGTAGTATTGGACTTCGACGAAAACAAAAAGCGCATCAGCCTCGGCCTCAAACAACTCATGCCCCATCCATGGGAAGTATTACCTGCCGATGTGGTGGAAGGCGGAACTGTGAAAGGTAAAATTGTCAATATCGAAGACTATGGTGCTTTTGTTGAAATCCTGTCGGGGGTAGAAGGCTTGATCCACATCAGCGAAATCAGCTGGGGCAACCAGAGCATCAATGCCAAGGAATACTTCCGTATGGGCCAGGAAATTGAAGCCCGCGTGGTCACCATTGATCGCGCCGACCGCAAAATGTCGCTTTCTGTAAAGCAACTGACTTCCGACCCTTGGAGCGATATTGAAGAGCGCTTCCCCATAGGCAGCCGCCACGAGGGTACTGTAAAAAACACGACCAACTATGGTATCTTTGTAGAACTTTCCGAAGGGGTAGGTGGCATGGTACACATCAGCGATTTGAGCTGGACCAAACGCTATGCCCACCCCAGTGAATACGTGAAAGCAGGCAGCCCGCTGGAAGTGATCGTGTTAGAAATTGACAAAGACAAGCGCCAGATCAGCCTTGGCCATAAGCAGACGCAGGAAAATCCGTGGGATACTTTTGAAACCGTATTCCCCGTGGGTTCCTACCATGAAGCCACCGCCACCAAGCGCGACGACAAAGGCGCTACCTTCCAGTTGCCTCACGGCTTGGAAGCATTTTCACCCTCCAAGCACATCCGCAAGGAAGATGGCCAGCCAGTGAATGTAGGCGACACTGTAACTGTTAAAGTGATTGAATTCAATAAAGAAGACCGCCGTATTCTTGTCAGCCACTCCAAATATTTGGACGACATTAAGCACCGCGCAGATGCACTGGTACGTGCAGAACGCGAGAAAGAAGCGGGCGAATCGCAGGCAGCCATTGTGGATGTGCAGCGCAAAGTGGAAAAAGAAACCCTCGGTGATCTTTCCGCGCTGGCGCAACTCCGCGAGCAATTTGGAAAAGAGTAAATTTATGAACGTACTGACTGTCAGGTTTCGATTTGAATCATCGGCTCTGGAATCATCGGTACACGAAATTAATAATTTTATCGCCTGCGCTTGTTAAAAATGCAGGAGATTTTAGAAGAGGTAGCAGCGTCTTAGGCGTTGCTGCCTCTTTCTATTGGTCTTTTGGCATCCCATACGTTCAAACTAAATGAGATGGCCCCGCTTGAAATGGTTGTCTCAGACTGGTTTCATTTATATGCCGGATAGACTGCCATATGAGAGCAGATGGTCAGAGGGGCAGCTTACTTCACAAAAAAAAATCCCGGCTGCCTGGAAGCAACCGGGACGGACTGTTTTTATCTAAGAAAAACTTGCGTAAGCAGTAGTCGGGGTTTGACTACGATTTTACGCCGCCTTTCAGTTGGGCTTGCAGTTGCTCCAATTCGGCTTTCTTGCCGTCGCGGGCCAAAGCGGCCTGCTTGGGCCAAGTGGCTGGATCGTGCATTTGATAGCGCTTGCCGGCATTTTCCAAAATCGCTTTCAGAGCGGCGGGTTTGCTGGCCGCCAGATCAGCGAAAGAAACAATGCCTGCGGCTTTGAGCAACTCGGCGATCTTTGGGCCGATACCTTCCACTAAGGTCAGATCGTCGGCCTTGGTAGCAGCCGGAGTGCTTTTGGCAGCGCTTTTGGCAGATGTTTTCACTTCTGTTTCTTGGGTTGCAGTCTTCGTTTCGGTGGGCTTCTTAGCCGTCTCCGCCTTTTTGGCCGGTGTTGCCGAAGCGGAAGGTTCCACGTCAAGCGTCTGGCCAAGCAGGTACAATTCCTCAACCAATTTACCGTCTTTCCAAGTGCGGCGGATTACTTCATCGTACACCATTGGGTTGCCACTCTGGTGTGTGAAGTGAAACACAAACTGAGAATCAGTTGTGGTTTTACCAACCGTGTAGCCTTTCATCTCGATCTGGTTGACAGTAGCCACGTTGTTGAAGAACCAACGCAGCGCTTCCATTTTTTGTGCTTTAGATTGGGTGATATCATCGGGGCCGCTCAGCGTCACGCAATTATCGGCGGCAAAGTTGTCAAATGCGCCAATGATGTCTCCCTGCAAAATCCGGGCATCTATGGCTTCTACTAACTGTTTGATTGTCATGTCTGATAATCGAAATTTAGATAAAGAAATAAAATTCGCTGCAAAGGTACAGTAATTCAATAAAACCAAATTATATTTGTTTGAAAACTTTTTGTTAATGCTTTCTAAAAAAAGCAAAAATACAGATCGACAAGTATCAGATTGTGATCAAAGTTTTTACCTTTACAGCCTTTTAACTGGTATATTATTTAGGAGAAAAACATAGTATGTGCTTTGCTTTCCTCCGTGTTGTTTTTACGCAATTCATAAGATGGCAAAAAAAATATACAGCCGTCGCTGCTGGCTCGATCATCACCTGCGGGAAGCTACCCTCACCATAGAGAACGGACGCATTACAGCTGTACAAACCGGCAGCCCTGCCTCGTGGGAAGGGGTTACGGACTTTGGTAGTGATATAGTGATGCCCGGCGTTATAGATGCCCATGTTCATATCAACGAGCCGGGACGTACCGAATGGGAGGGTTTTGAAACAGCCACCCGTGCGGCTGCGGCGGGTGGAACTACCTTTTTGGCGGAAATGCCCCTCAACGCCAGTCCCGTCACCACCAATGTGGAAGCCCTGCGCATTAAAAAAGCCGCTGCCATCGGCAAAATGCACGTCCATTGCCAGTTCTACGGGGGGCTGATACCGGGCAACCTGCCCGAGTTGCCTGCTCTGTTGGGGAGCGGTGTGCCGGGCATCAAAGCCTTCTTAGTCCACTCGGGCATAGACGAATTTCCCAATGTCAGCATGGCCGATCTGGAAGCCGCCATGCCCCTGATTGCGGCGGCGGGGGTGCCGCTGCTGGTGCATTGTGAATGGGAGTCGGGCATACACAACGCCGCGCTGTCGGCCCAACCGCGCAGTTATGGGGCCTATTTGCAAAGTCGCCCCAAAAGCTGGGAAAACGAGGCCATTGCGCGCATGATTGACCTGTGTCGCCGCTGTCAATGTCCTGTCCACATTGTACACTTAGCATCGGCAGAAGCCCTGCCACTGATTGTTGCTGCCCGTGCAGAGGGCCTGCCCCTGACGGTAGAGACTTGTGTTCAATACCTGTACTTCGCCGCCGAGGACATTCCGGATGGCAATCCGCTGTATAAATGCGCGCCTCCCATTCGCGAAAAAGTCAACCAGTTGGCCCTGAAAGACGCACTGTCTCGGGGCTGGATAGACTTTATTGCCACCGATCACTCGCCAGCGCCGCCCGACCTCAAAGCTTTGGACAGCGGCGATCTGTCCAAAGCCTGGGGTGGCATTGCCGGAATACAGTTCCTGCTGTCGGCTGCCTGGACGGCTCTGCAAAGTACCCTTTCCATAGAAAAATTTATTCCTCTGTTGACCGAACATCCGGCCCGTTTCTTGCGCTTGCTTCCTCAAAAAGGCAGCTTAGCCCCCGGCAGCGATGCCGACTTAGCAGTATGGTCGCCGGAAAAGCAGTTTCGGGTGGAAAAAGAATCTGTGTGGTTCCGACACCCGATTAGTCCCTATATTGGCGAAACCCTTGCGGGCCGTGTGACCGCTACCTACCTTTGTGGGGAGCAGATTTTTGAAAACAGGTCTCCCTATTTGTAAGGCATTGCCCGTGTTTTTCTGTATTATTCGGCGGGATTCGACAGGCTACGATCTTGTATAATTGGGCGATTCTTTGGTGATAATGATGTTATGCGGGTGACTTTCCAGCATACCGGAGTTGGTGATTTTGACAAATTGGGCTTTTTGTCGCAGTTCCTCCACCGAGGCGGCTCCGCAGTAGCCCATTCCTGCCCGCAGGCCACCGGTGTATTGCACCATCACTTCTGCCAGCGTGCCTTTGTAGGGAACGCGGCCCTCAATACCCTCCGGGACCAATTTCTTGACATCGTCCTCCACGTCCTGAAAATAGCGGTCTTTGGAACCAATTTGCATGGCCCCGAGGCTGCCCATCCCGCGATAGGTTTTGAACTTGCGCCCGTCGAAAATGATGGTCTCGCCGGGTGCTTCTTCCACCCCTGCAAACAGCGATCCTGCCATGATGCAGCCCGCCCCGGCAGCCAGGGCCTTTACAATGTCGCCTGTATAGCGGATGCCACCATCGGCAATGATGGGGACACCACTGCCCTGTAAGGCACGCGCTGCTTCATAAATGGCCGACAACTGTGCCACGCCTACCCCTGCCACAATGCGGGTGGTGCAAATGCTGCCCGGCCCCACGCCGACTTTTACGCCGTCTGCGCCCGCGTCGGCCAAAGCCGTGGCCCCTGCACCGGTGGCTACATTGCCTGCAATAATCTGTAGATCAGGGTAGCGCTGGCGTACCGCCTTGATCGCCTCCATCACCCCACGCGAGTGCCCGTGGGCAGTGTCTATACAAATGACATCCACGCCGACGGCTACCAAAGCCGCCACCCGCGCATCCATGTCCGCAGTTACGCCGACTGCTGCACCCACAGCGAGGCGACCGAGGGTATCTTTGCAGGCATTCGGGAAATTGGTACCCTTGCTGATGTCTTTGTAGGTAATCAACCCGATGAGTTTGTAGTCGGCATCTACCACCGGCAGTTTTTCGATTTTTCGCTCCTGTAGGATGCGCTGCGCCTGATCGAGGGTGGTACCCAGCGGCACCGTCACTAAGTTGTTTTTGGTCATCACGGCGGCCACTTTTTGCGAAGTATCGCGTTCAAAACGCAAATCGCGGTTGGTGAGAATGCCCACCAAAGTACCCCCATGATCCGTAATGGGAATACCGCCAATGCTGTATTGGCGCATCAGACTCTGCGCATCTGCGACGGTGGCTTCGGGGTGCAGGGTGACCGGATCCACAATCATGCCGGCTTCGGAGCGCTTGACAAAGCGCACCTGTTCGGCCTGGGCTTCCACGCTCATGTTTTTGTGAATGATGCCCAGTCCCCCCTGCCGCGCAATGGCAATGGCCAGTTCCTGCTCTGTGACAGTGTCCATCGCTGCCGAAATGATCGGGACGTTCAGGCGGATTTTTCGGGTGAGTTGACTGGAGATGTTGACCTCCCGTGGAAGGACATCGCTGTACGCGGGGACGAGCAATACATCGTCGAAAGTGAGGGATTCGCCGAGAAATTTAGAGGCGGTTGTGCTATTGTTCAGTTCCATGCGCAAAGGTCTGTCATTTGCCGGAATTGACAAAATGATCGCCTCATATTTTAAAAGCCGGACTACTTTTTCTGGCTGAAACGGTGATTTTTCGACAGGAAAAATTTTCTGTTTCTGTTTTTACTTTAAAAAATAACCTGAAAAGGCAGGTTTTTTAAAAAAAATGGCCTCTAAAAAAAAGCAAAAATGTACATTTTTTTTATAAGTTATTTAAAATCAATCTATTATAATTTTTTTTCCAAAAAACGCGCTACAAGTGCATTTTTTTGTCTTTGCAAAGTCCAAAAAATACCCGAACATTTGCAGCGTGAAATTTTAATCCCTTACTTTAAAACGGGTACCCTCTGTTTCCATCACTTGTTCAACACATTTATTATGGCTCACGCTACACGCTTCTTCTATCTCCTCTGGCCGCTCCTGTCGGTGGCCTCTTTGCTTCAGGCACAATGTCCCAACCCGCCGGTGGCGAATGCGGGACCGGATCAGGTTTTAACCTGTGCCTCCATTTCTGTTGTATTACAGGGCCAGGCCAACACAACGGGAGTCACGTACGCATGGTCAGGGCCACAGGCATTCGCGAGTACTGCGCAAAACCCTTCGGCCATCGTACCAGGCACCTATACGCTGACCGTGCGCGATGTGAACGGTTGTACAGGGACAGATGAAGTATTGGTAGTACAAGATATAATGGCTCCTGTTGTCAGTGTGCAGAGGGCCACACTTACCTGCTCTGCGCCTGTTGCTACCCTCAACGCCATTGTGACAAATGTCTCCGGGCAGGCTACTTATTGGTGGACAGGGCCGGCAAATTACAGTTCTGTACTGTTGAACCCTCAGGTGAATACGCCTGGTGTCTATACCTTAGTGGTAACCAATCCTGTCAATGGTTGTACTGCCAGTGTCAGTGTAACTGTGTTGCAGGACATCACCCCGCCCGATGCTTCCATCATTGCTTTGCCGGGCAGTGGCTGCCTGCGGCCTTTGCGCGCCAACAGTGTGACCCCCAATGCCTTCTATCAATGGAGTGGCCCCAATGGTTTCGCCAGTAACCAGCCCATTATACAGCCTCTAACAGCGGGTACTTACAGCCTGCGGGTACTCAGCCCCGCCAACGGCTGTACAGCAACCACTCAGGCAGTTGCCGGGTTGCCGCCATCGGTGCAGTTTCCCGGCAACAGAATTATATGCAGCGGGTCGCCACTGAACGTTGCTTTTCAGGGGACGCAGGGGGCTGCTTTTCAGTGGACAAGCAGCAATCCGGCACTCAGCCTGCCGCAAGCCGGCAGCGGGAATATTCAACAGCTCGTCTTTTCAAACTCCGGCGTGGAAGACAGCACCGTTATTATTGTTACCCCATTATATCCGGGTTGCTCCGGTGCTTCCCAAACCTTTACCGTAAAAGTACGACCCGTACCCCGGCCGGAAATAAGTAGCGGCTCTGCAGTCTGCGCCGGAGAAAGCATCACCCTGACTGCTTCAGGCGGCAGCAGCTACGTGTGGAGCAACGGCACCACGACAGCAACCACTACGGTGATGCCGCAAATACCCACTGCTTACTGGGTGACCGTAACGGGAGCGAATGGCTGTACGGCCGTGCGCGACCGCGTAGTTGGCGTGGGCTTAGACCTGAACGGCACAGGTGCGCCTGCCTGTCAGCCGACTTTTGCCAATGCCTCCATAGACCTCACCGTGCGCAATGGCACCGGGCCTTTCACCTACCAATGGTCTAATGGAGCCGGCACCGAAGACCTGTCCAATCTTGTGGCGGGGAGTTATACAGTAACGGTGCAGGATGCCAATGGTTGCAGGGGCATCTTGCGTATGAAGGTGGACACGATCCCCGGATTGACCCGCACCAACTTTATATCGTGTTCATTGCGCGATCAGGATACTATTTTTATACCGCGCGACGGGCATCCATACCAATTAGACTGGTCGCACCTGCCCGGTGCCGACGATCCGCCCTACCTCGGGAAAGTCCCGTCTGGCACCTACACCCTGCTCATAACGGCGCAAAACGGCTGCTCTGCCAGGCGCACAGTGACGGTGATTGCGGGCAACGCCCCCGGAGTACAGGCCACGGCAACAGATGTATCCTGCTTTGGAGGAAAAAATGGCAGTGTCACATCCTCGGTTGCGGGTGGGACCCCGCCATATACTTATCAATGGAGCAGTGGATCGGGCTTGTCTGTTTCAATAAACGGCCTCTCCACAGGTATATACACAGTAACTGTCACGGATAGCAACGGCTGTACGGGTACAGCCAGTGCCTCGGTGCAGCAGCCTCCTCCTTTGAACATAACCATAGCGCAGAGGGTGTGTACCACGGGATCACCTGGTCTGACGGTGAGTGCTTCCGGCGGAACTCCCCCATACGCCTATGTTTGGCCAACAGGGGTGACTACAGCGGAAGCCTGCTTCACTGCGGGAGGCACTTATACGGTGACCGTGACGGATTCCAATGGCTGTACGGGTACGGCAAGCGGCGTTGTCGCTTCTGCAGGCCCTTTGACCTTACAGGTTTCCGCTATTCCCGTATCCTGCTTTGGGGGAAATAATGGTTACATTATCCCCACTGCGGCGGGGGGTACTCCCCCTTACGTTTATGGATCCTCTGTAGGAGGGCTTACTAACTTACCGGCAGGTACTTACAGAGTAATAGTGACAGACGGTGTGGGGACGACAGCAGTGGCCGATGCAACCATTGTGCAGCCAGCCCAACTGATCGCCATTGCTACCGTGACACCACCCCTTTGCAGGGGAGGGAATAACGGAACGATCGCTGTCAGCGTTTCAGGGGGTACCCATCCATACATGTATCTATGGAACAACGGAGTTGATGGATTAAACTTAATAAGTGCTGCCGAAGGCACCTATACTGTAACTGTTATAGATAATAAAGGTTGCACTAGTATCCTAAGTGAGACAGTAGTAACCCAATCTAAACTGACAGCTAATGCAAATGTCACCTATACTTCCTGTACAGCAGCTGCTATTGTGGTGAATGCAGCAAACGGCCTGGCCCCTTATATCTACAAATGGAACGACGGGACTACCACCCAAAGCCGCCCCGACCTTCCGGTGGGATATTATCAGATTACCGTAACCGATGGCTATGGATGTAGCGAGATCGTTGTTGATTCCGTAAGCAGGCTTCCCGGGCTACACTTTGCCGGCAGTAACCTTTGTCCACCCAATGCTTCTGTCCGCGCAGGTGTGGCAGTCGGCGGGCAGCCCTATCAATTCGACTGGGCGCATCTGCCGGGTACCAATGATCCCCAGACCCTGACAAATGTGGCTCCCGGTACTTATACCGTGACTGCTATTGCTGCCAATGGCTGCTCGGAAACCAAAACCATCGAAGTGCCTGCGGGTACTCCGCTGCAAGTATCGCTCAATTCGGTGCCTCCCGCCTGTTTTGGCACCAACAACGGTCGGATTACGTCTTCTGTGAGTGGCGGCACACAGCCTTACAGGTATCTGTGGAGTAACAATGCCACCAGTGCCAACATATCGGGCCTGACTGCGGGTACCTATATAGTGACAGTGACAGATGCAAAGGGCTGCTCGGAGATCCGAAGCGTCCTGCTGTCGAATCCTGCTCGCTTAATCAGCACTCCCAATATACAAAATGCCACGTGCGGCCTCAACAACGGCCGTATTTCGCTGGCTGTATCGGGTGGTACCCCTCCTTATGGTTATATCTGGTCGAATGGTGCCACGACAGCGGTCATTACGAACTTATCAGCGGGTAATTACACCGTATCGGTAACCGATGCCAACGGCTGTTTGGTGATGCAGGTCTTGCCTGTCACCGGTTCTTTTGTCCCGGTTATCAACTTCAACATACCGCCTATTTTCTGCGGGGCTACTACTGCAAGTGTTACAGCGACCATTTCTGCGGGTTTACCACCGTTTGTGTTTTTATGGTCAAACGGAAACACCACCTCCAGCCTGAATAATGTTCCTTTAGGTACTTACACGGTCACTGTTACCAATGGCTCAGGATGCACGGCCTCCAAAACCGCAGTACTGTTGCCCCAAATACCCCTGCTCGTAAACGCTCTTTCCTGCGATTCTCTGACCACACTTTCCGTGACCGATGGTGTGCCTCCTTTTACGTTTAGGTGGGACAACGGGGCCACAGGCCCCACGCAGTCGCTGCCACCCGGCATGTACCGTGTAACCGTGACAGGCAGCAACGGGTGTTCCAAAGTACAGGATATATGGGTGTCACCCAATCCGTCCCCCTGCACCTACATCGAGGGGGCTGTACGCACCGATGCCAACAACAACTGCCGTGCAGACAGCGGTGAGGCAGGTTTGTCGGGCCGGATGATTCGGGCCGAAAATACAACTACCGGCACCGCTTATTTAGCCCAAACAGCCTTAGACGGCAGCTATATTCTGCGCGTAGTACCCGGTAATTATCAGGTGCGTATGGTGACACCTGTAGCTGCCAACCAATGGATTTGCCGAAACGATACTTTTGTACAGTTACCTGTTCAGGGCGATAGGGCAAGCGTACAATACGCGATTCGCAACATCCCTTCGTGCCCGAAAATGACCGTGGACATCAACACTGGCTTTCTGAGGCGCTGTTTCAGTGGTAATTACTATTTTGTCCGTTGCTGCAATACGGGTACCGCTGCTGCCACGGATGCCTACGTGGATGTCCGTCTTGACCCCTTCCTTATTTACGAAAACGCCAACCGCCCCGGCATAGCGATTGGGGACAATACCTATCGGTTTTTGCTCGGCACCTTACAACCCGGTCAGTGTGTCTCCTTCAACATCATTGTCAAGGTCAGCTGTGATGCAGCCATCGGGCAGGCACACTGCACGGAAGCACATGTCTATCCCGATACTTCCTGCACCCCCGTCAGTCCACAGTGGAAGGGAGGACTGGTGGCGGTGGCGGCGCGTTGCACCAGCGATTCCCTGCGCTTCATTCTGAAAAATATCGGCAAGGGCGGGCTTTCGCAAAATCTGGAATACATCGTCATAGAAGACGGCATCATGGCGCGTTCCGGGCAAACGTTGCCCCTGCCCCCCGGCGATTCCATGCTGGTGGTGTTGCCCGCCAATGGCCGCACCTGGCGTTTGGAAACCAGACAGGAGCCTTTTGCCCCCGGTGCCGCCCGCCCTGCCCTTTCCATAGAAGGGTGCAGGCGGTCGGGGCCTTTCACCACCGGCTTCGTTACCCAGTTCCCCATACCGGTGAACGGCCCGTGGCAGGACATAGATTGTACCATCAACCGGGGGGCATACGATCCCAACGACAAGGCAGGCACCCCTGTGGGCTTTGGCACGCGCCGCTATGTGGAGCCGGAAACCGATATTCACTACAAAATTCGCTTCCAAAATACCGGAACGGATACCGCTTTCAATGTTGTGATCCGCGATACCCTGTCTAAATGGCTCGATCCGGAATCGGTGGTGGCGGGTGTGAGCAGCCATCCCTATACTTTTGAACTCACAGGGCGCGGAGTACTGGTTTTTGCCTTTCCGAATATCATGTTGCCGGACAGCAATATCAACGAACCCCTGTCGAATGGCTACGTGGAATATGTGGTGCGTCCCCGGGCCACAGTGCCTTTAGAAACCGACATTTTCAACAGCGCCGCCATTTACTTCGACTTCAACGATCCGATATTTACCAATACGACGGTACACCGCGTGGGACGCAACTTTGTGACCGTAGGTTTGTGGGAGCCGCGCCGACCGGAATACACGGTGCGGGTGGTGCCACAGCCAATGTCCGAGGGGGTGCAAATTTGGGTGGACGGAGCGCCGACGACGGGGAATTATGAATTGCAATTTTTCGATGCGCGGGGCGTGTTGGTGCGCAGCCTTTCCCACACTGCGCCGCGTTTTGAGGTGCAGCGCGACGACCTTGCGGAGGGGCTGTACCTGTTCCGCGTATTGCGCGACGGCGTGCTGACGGGCAGCGGAAAGGTAATTGTTACACCATAGAGAGAGGGCTTTTCGTACAGACTGAGAAATGTAGCCGATGTTGTTCCATGTATATAGGCATTGCTTTTGCTTTCCCTGTGTTTTTTTGTATGCATTGCGGTAAAGTTCCTTCAATCGCAAAAGAGGCAAAGACGGCGCAGGGAAAGCAATACCTGAAACCATCCCGTTGCACATTGGTTAAAATGTTTTTGAGAAAAATATTTACAAGCCTACACACATTTTTAATGGGAAATATACAATTTCATGTTTGAAATAAGACAGGGCATACTCCACAGAAGTGGAGTATGCCCTGTCTTATTATTCCAAGTCGGCGATAGGACTGTTCTGTCAGACCTTATCTTCCAATTTATCTTTTACCTCGGAGGCTGTGTCTGCTATTGTTTCAGCGGTATCTTCCACCTTATCCACACCAGTTTCCACAGCGTTCTCTATACTGTTGGCCACGTCCGAAGCCGTATCAGCCACTGCGTCTTTGACATCGCTCAGGGTGTCAGCAGCATCTTCCACTTTGCCCGAAACCACATCTACTACATCCGAAGCCGTGTCTGCCACTGCGTCTTTGACATCACTCAGGGTGTCAGCAGCATCTTCCACCTTATCCGAAACCACATCTACTACATCCGAAGCCGTGTCTGCCACTGCGTCTTTGACATTGCTCAGGGTGTCAGCAGCATCTTCCACTTTATCCGAAACCGCGTCTGCCACATCTGAAACGGTGTCAGCCACCGCATCCTTGGCATCGCTCAGGCGATCAGCCACTGCTTCTGCTTTGTCAGAAACGGCATCTGCCACATCAGAAGCCGTGTCGGCGGCTTTGTTTTTTGCCTGGGTTAGTACTTCACCGGCAGCCTTCACTTTGTCCACAACAACGCCTGCCATGTCAGAAGCGGTAGCTGCCACTGAATCCTTTACGTCACTGAGGGCATTGCCTGTGGCTTCCATTCTCTCTGAAACAGCATCTGCTATATTGGATGTTGCCTCCGAAACGGTTTCCTTGGCAGAAGACATTTTGTCGCGGACTGTATCGGTTACCTCATTGACGGCTTCTGCAACATCGTGCAGAGTCTCGCCGGCTTTTTCAGAGGCAACGCTGGCCACCGCTTTCAGGGAATCCAAGGCATCCATGAGTACGTCGCCCAGAACGGTACTGGCCGCTTCCATGAAGCCTTCTTCGCGTGCCGGAGCATCGGAGCGCTTCGACCTGATACCTGCTGCAATTTCTGCGCGCGCACTTTCGCGTGCCTGCTGCACTTTCTGGCGATTATTTTCCTTTTCTGCCCGGCGCTGCTCCCGTTCTTTGGCGCTTTCTGCCTGACGGCCAATTTGCTGGGCTGTTTTTTGCATATCGGCCAGCTTTTCGCGTTTGGCAGCAAGCCGCTCTTCAATCATCTTGATTTTGGCAGTGCGGATTTGGGCTTCCAACTGGCCCTCGGTGGTGTTGACACGCTTGCGTTGGAAGTTCAATTCTTCTTCATCGCGTCGAATTCCGTCTTCCATGCGCTTCATTACTTCCATCATGCCACCGAGGCGGCGATCCTGACGGTCGGCTAAGGAGCCTTCATTCACAGAAGGACCATACTTCATTTCTTTGGCAGCCTTGAAAGCAGCATCAATTCTGTCCCAGATGGAATTGCGGTGTTCATTGGTAATGCGGGCATCGCGGTAGCGACTTTGCAATTGCTTGAGATCATCGAAAATGGGACCTAACTTGGAATTACCAGTGGTAATTCGTTTTTCGATATCTTCTAAGGAGGCTGTAAATTCGTTATATATTTTCTCAGAAGCCTGAGCGAACTCGCTCTTCACGCTGTTTCTGAGGTGTTTGAGTTGATCGAACAGTTTGTTGATATCGTCGCGAAGGCGATCAGCATGATCTCTGTGCAGGTTGCGCTCGCGGGATTGTGCCTGCACTTTTTCCCAAAACTGTCGCAGAGAATCGAAACTGCCCTTGTCATATTGTACGAGGGAAGCGATTTTTTCTTTGAATCCTTGCAATTCCTGATCGTAGGCAGCGTGCAGCTTGGCAGACAAAACGGCGAAATGCCATTCGGTCTGGGCGCGCAAAATCACGTCCGATCCGCGTTCCACACGCAGATCATTGGGCAGGATACTGTCGGCTACGGTCAGGGAGCGCTCAATGGTAATAACGCCTTCGGGGAAAGCGACCTCTCCGCCGTTGGTCCATTCGTCGCGCATTTTGTTGGTGAATTCATCCGTGGCAACGGATTCCGGGAAGACATATACAATGACTTTCCCTGCTTCTGCCTGTAATTCCAAGGCAATGAGTACTTTTTCGGCTTCGTCGTTGGTTCCCCAAACTACCAATTTGTTCTTCAACATGACTGAATCGTTTAATTGCGTGTGTTAAATCGTGAGAGCTTTTTTGGCTTTTAATTTCAAAATTCCTTTTTCGAGCAGGTATTCGGCAATTTGAACAGCATTGGTAGCAGCACCTTTGCGCAAATTGTCGGAAACTACCCACATATTGAGTGTATTCGCCTGACTTTCGTCCCGGCGTATTCTTCCTACAAAAACTTCGTCTTTATCCTGCGCGGTGAGCGGCATCGGATATTGCAGGGCGGCGGGTTCGTCTATGACCACTATGCCCGGTGCATTTTCGAGCAGCATCCGTACTTCATCCAGATCGAAATCTTTTTCAAATTCTACATTCACCGATTCGGAGTGTCCGCCAAGGACAGGTACCCGAACTGTTGTGGCCGTTACCCCGATTTTGTCGTCGCGCATAATTTTACGGGTCTCGTTCACCATCTTCATTTCCTCCTTAGTGTAGCCATTGTCCATAAAAATATCAATATGGGGCAATACATTGAGGTCTATCTGGTAGGGATATGCGCGATCGGCAGTTTTCCCTTTGCGCTCGGCCATGAGCTGATCCACGGCTTTCTTGCCCGTCCCCGTTACGGACTGATAAGTACTCACCACAATCCGTTTGATGCGGTAGCGGTCATGTAGCGGCTTCAATGCCACCACCATCTGAATGGTAGAGCAATTGGGGTTGGCAATAATTTTATTTTTCTTTGTCAGAATATCCGCATTGACTTCAGGTACCACTAATGCAATGTCCGGGTCCATGCGCCAGGCACTACTGTTGTCTATTACCACTGTTCCGACCTCCGCAAAGCGCGGTGCCCATTCTTTTGACGTACTGCCTCCTGCGGAAAAAATAGCCACATCGGGTTTCTTCCCGATGGCATCCGTCATGGAAATGACTTTGTAACGCCTGTCTTTAAAGCGGATGGTTTTCCCAACCGAACGCTCAGAAGCAACCGGGAATAATTTGGTAACCGGAAAATTCCGCTCCTCCAGTACCTGTAACATTTTTGTACCAACCAAACCGGTAGCACCTATTACTGCGACTTTCATTCCGAATTTTATTTGTTGTTTTTTGAAAAGCGCCGCAAAGGTATAGCTTCTCATAAGTTTTATGGTAAAAAGTTGAAAAAATTAACAAATGGGATGCAGTTTGTGCAAACCACTTATCTTTGCTGTCTGTTTTTTACCATCCATATACAAACATGCGTTACGTTTTTGTTTTCAACCGCTTTTTTCTGTGTGCTCCTCTGCTTTTTTCTGTCTTTTGCGGGCAGGCGCAAAACAGCAAAGTGGCCAACATAGACTCCAAAGTGGAGGGTTTGCTATCCAAAATGACGTTAGATGAAAAAATCGGACAATTAAATCAGGTAGTAGGCGACATTGCAACAGGCACTGATGTAAAAAGGGACAACCTGATAGAGGGCGTGCGGGATGGCAGCATTGGCAGTATTTTAAGCCATTTTAATTTTGAGAACAAAATAAAATTGCAGCGCATTGCAGTCAAGGAATCGCGATTGGGCATTCCCCTGCTTTTTGGGGCAGATGTTATCCACGGATATAAAACGATTTTTCCCATCCCATTGGCCCAGGCAGCGTCCTGGGATATGGATTTGATTGAACGCATTGAGCGCATTGCCTCCACAGAGGCAGCAGCCGATGGGCAAAACTGGACTTTTGCGCCTATGGTGGACATTTCGCGGGATCCGCGCTGGGGCCGTGTGATGGAGGGGGCTGGAGAAGACACCTACTTAGGAAGTCGCATTGCTGTGGCCAGAGTGAAAGGCATACAGGGCAGTGATTTGTCTGACCCCACCACGCTGGCAGCCTGTGTTAAGCACTACGCCGGTTATGGCTTTTCGGAAGCGGGCCGGGACTATAACATCACAGACATCAGTGAGCAGCGCCTGCGCGAAACCGTTCTGCCCCCTTTTCAGGCAGCAGCCAAAGCTGGAGCCGCTACTTTTATGAACGGGTTCAATGCCCTGAATGGTACACCTGCCAGTATGAATAAACACTTAATAACCGATATTTTGCGAGGAGAGTGGGGCTGGAAAGGCATGATCGTGAGTGACTGGAATTCTTTTGGAGAGACCATTACACATGGAGCCGCCGAGGACGAAACCGATGCCAGTGCGAAGTGTCTTTCGGCAGGCAGCGACATGGATATGGTGGGCGGGGTATATCAAAAAGGGCTGAAAAAGGCATTGGATGCGGGGCGCATACAACAGGCGCAGATAGATGAGGCCGTGCGGCGCGTCCTGCGTTTAAAGTATGCTTTGGGTCTTTTCGACGATCCTTTTCGCTATCTGAATGAGCGCCGCCGCCGTGAAACACTGGAGCAACCGGATTACCGCACTGCTGCGCGTGAAGCTGCTGCTGCCAGTATGGTTTTGCTTAAAAATAACAACGATGTTTTGCCTTTACAGGCAGGTGGAAAAGTCAAAAAAATCGCCCTCATCGGCCCTTACTTAGACCGTCGGGCCACCAAAGATTACTTGAGCTTTTGGACAGTATGCATTGGCGATGTCCGTGCATACGATCCCGGCAAAATCATTACGCCCGCGCAGGCCCTGAAACCGGCTTTAGAAGCCATGGGCTTTGAAGTGACTCTTACCCCTGTTTGTCCCGATGTGGAATGTGGCAGCGAGGAAGACATCATCAAGACCATGCAGGCCACCCGCGACGCAGATGTGGCTATTATTTTTGTTGGAGAAAGGGGTGACGATTGCGGCGAAAGCCGCTCGGTCAGCAACATTGCCCTGCCCCGCAATCAGGAACACCTGATTAAAGTGGCAGCCAATACCAAAAAGCCTGTCATCATGGTCTTGTTCAACAGTCGCCCTATGGTGTTCCCGGTGGCAAAAGAGAAAGCAGAAGCTATTCTGATGGCCTGGCAGCCGGGTTTCGAAACCGGCAATGCTCTGGCAGATGTGTTGACCGGAAAGGTCAGCCCTTCCGGAAAACTGCCCATGACCATGCCTTTGAATATGGGGCAGATACCCATTTATTACAATGGTTACAACACAGGGCGGCCGCGTACTGCGCCCGGCCAAATGTGGACAAGCGGCTACTTAGATGCGCCCAACGAACCGGCCTGGCCCTTTGGTTTTGGCCTGAGTTATACCACCTTTTCTTATTCCCCCATACATCTCAACAAAACCAGTCTGCAAAAAGGAGAGACTTTGGAAGCCACCGTTCTTGTGACCAACAAAGGCAACAGAGCCGCTTCGGAAGTGGTGCAATGCTATGTGCGCGACCTGACGGCGGATGTGACGCGCCCGCTTCGGGAGTTGAAGGGCTTTGAAAAAATTAAATTGGCTCCCGGCGAATATCGCAATGTAACCTTCAAACTGACTGCTGCCGATTTGGCCTACTGGAATCAGGACCTGCAATTCAAAAGTGATCCGGGAAAATTCCAGCTGTTCATCGGAGGCAACTCGCAGGATACCCAAACTGCTGCTTTTGAATTAAAATAAACCCCTTTTGTCCAGCATGGCTGCACAATTTATTGAAACCCCGATCCCCGATTTGCTAATCTTTGAACCTTCTGTCTGGCCGGATGATCGCGGCTATTTTTATGAAAGTTACAACCGCCGGGTGTGGGAAGCAGCAGGTTTGCACGTGGATTTTGTACAGGACAATCAGGCGCGCTCTACCAAAGGCGTTTTGCGGGGGCTGCACTTCCAGGCGGGAGAAGCGGCACAGGCAAAATTGGTGCGGGTGACAGAGGGCGAGGTCTTGGACGTGGTAGTGGACGTGCGTACAGGCAGCCCCACCTACGGGCAGTGGTATAGCCTCCGGTTGAGTGCCCGGAACAAACGACAGCTGTATGTGCCGCGCGGTTTTGCTCATGGCTATGTAGTACTCAGCGACACAGCGGAATTTCAATATAAGTGCGACAACTACTATTCCAAAACTCATGAGGGCGGCATCCGCTACGACGATCCGCAATTGAATATTGACTGGGAATTTGATCTCTCCCGGGTAATTGTATCTGAAAAAGATCGGGAGCTGCCTTTTTTGAATGGCAATTGACAACAGTGCGTGTTGGATATCGGCTTGCTGGGCGCAAACAGAGGACGCGCAGAGCGTTAATTGGTCAGCATTACAGGCATCACAAGCATCAGGATTTCCCGATTTAGGTTGCCCTCTTCTACCGGAGCGAGAATACCCGCTTTGGAAGGCGTGGCCAGTTCTAAGCGCACTTCCTCACTGTCTAAGTAGCCCAGCATTTCTGCCAGGAAACGGGCATTGAAAGCAATGCGCAGGGGATTGCCCAACAAGTTACAGATCATCTGTTCAGTTGCTTCATTTGAGAAGTCTAAATCCTGTGCCGAAATGGTCAGGCTGCTGTCCTGAATATCCAGAGCCACCTGGTTGGTGGTTTTATTGGCATAAATGGCGATGCGCTTGAGAGAATTTTGCAAGTCCGCACGATTGACAAGCAGGTGATTGGGATTGCCCACCGGAATGACCGCATTGTAATCGGGATAGCGAGCATCAATCAGTCGGCAGATGAGGCGAATTTGGCCAAAACTGAAAAAGGCGTGCGATTTATTAAAGGAAATAGTGACCCCGTCATTGGCAGGCAGGGCATTTTTCAGCAAGGTCAGCGCTTTTTTGGGAATAATAAAGGCCGCTGAAACCTCTCCGGCCAATTGCGGAGTCGTATATTTCACCAATTTATGGGCATCGGTGGCCACACAAATCAGTTTGTCGAAATCCAATTGGAAATAAACGCCCGTCATGGCGGGACGCAGTTCATCGGTGGAAGTGGCAAAGGCCGTTTTATTGATGGCTTCCAGCAAATACTGACTGTTGATGCGTACCGTATCCACGCCATCCGCTTCGGGCAGGGCAGGGTAGCCTGCGCCGTTTTCGCCCGCCAGCTTATAGCGTCCATAGGAGGAAGTAATTTCCACACCGTTTGTTTCTTCATTGACAGAAATGGTAACCGGCTGCTGGGGCAGGGCTTTCAGCGTGTCAAGCAGAATTTTGGCGGGAATGGCCACAGAAAAGTCGTCATCGGCCAAAACCTCCATGGTGCTGGCAATTCCCGTCTCTAAATCGGTAGCCACAATGGTCAGCTGCTTATTCTCGATGTTGAAAAGGAAATCTTCCAAAATAGGAAGCACTGGACTCGAGCCAATGGCTCCGGAGGCCACCTGAAGATGCTTGAGTAACTCGGACGAAGAAACGCTAAATTTCATACAGGCAATTCGTAAAATGCTTAAAGGGGCAAAAGTAATGCGCTTTTTTAAATACGCAAGGAAAAAGAACTAACACCTTGTGGAAAACTACCGGGGAAGGCTGTTTTTTATCAGGAACAAGTTTAAAAAAATTGAAAAGCAGCCTTTAAAAAGGGGCCTTTGGGAAAAATATTGGCAATGCGGAACTCTGTCGGGAAGCGGGTATCTTCATCCAGAAAACAGAAAATGTCGGAAACAGGAATTTTTCGGAATAAAGTGGAAAAAACCGATTTGCCGGTCATGTCTCCATTGCGCAGTACCCGCAATACAATCCGGTCGTAAAGATGAAAACGCGCAGGTGAGGTAAGCAATCGCTCATCGGGTACTTCATAATCCGCCCAGTTGGCTGCAAAAGCCCGCAAACGCCGCAGGGTACGCAAAAAAGCGTACCCACTGGAAGCCTTGACAAATCCACCGGCCGTTCCGATATTAATCATACGACCGACGCGCAAAGGGCCAAAAGACCGATCAGTCATGGGAATAATTCCGGCTTCCTGTTCTATAACTCGATACGGGTGATCAGGAAAAAACTGCTCCATATAGTCCCTCAATACCTGATTGTATTCCTCCGGGGCAGCAAGTCGGGCCGAAAAGACCGTAAATTCCACTAACGCACGCCTGTCGGAAAAAGGAAGCACATAAACGAAACGGGTCTCTCCTTTTTGTTCGATGCGGTAATCCATCAGGGTCATTTCCTGTGGGTTAAAAACCGGATTATCGGTTTCCACATACCAACCCTTAAAGTGTTGTAAAAAAAACGTCCGTTGCGGACAGGCTTTGGCAAGTGCAGCGTAGGAACGCCCTTCTGCTTCTCCACTAACAGAAAAAGGGGTACGCGGAAAAAGCGCGGAGTCGTCCGGAAGAAGGCGAAAGGGAGAAAAAGCGCTGTTTAGTATCCAGTCGGCGTAAAAGGTGCCTTCCGAAGTGTGTACAGCGCCATTGGTTTCGTCTAAATTTTTTATATCAGCGTATAAAAAGGAAACAGAAGGATACTGCTCTATTTGCTTTCTAACCCATTGATAGTAGTCCAGACCGCGCACCATACAATAGCGGTAAGGAGACAGGCTTAATTTTTTTTCTATTCCCTCTCCGTAAAACCAGGCGTAATCCCAGCTCTTATGAATCACCGGAGGCAGATATTCCTTTCCGGTAGCCCAAAAACACCAGGTACGGTCGTTGCTTTTTTTCTCTTCCCGATCAATAATCAGTATCTTTTTTCCTGCAAAAGCCGCCTGTTTTGCCAATTCACAGGCCAGCGTGAGACCCGAAAGCCCGCCGCCAGCCATAATGAAGGCATACTTATCGCTCATAATTGCACAGATGGGGATCGGTCAGGCTCCGTGACAGTTCTTATACTTCTTGCCGCTGCCGCAGGGGCAGGGATCATTGCGGCCCACTGTTTTTTCGCGTACAATGGGCATGGTCTTTTGCACCGCCTTGTCCGAATGGGAGGCGCTCATGGCGGCTCGTTGCGCCGCTGCCTGTGTTTCAGTCATGGCCTGCTGGTTGTTGCCCCGCAGGCGCGAGACCTGTGCCCGGCGCATGGCCTCGGCGCGTTCCTGTGCCTGCTGTGCCTGCTTCATTTCCTCTTCGGTGGGCAGGTCTAACGAGCCTTTCAGCAGGAAGGAAGTCACATTGGCATTGATTTGACCGATCAGGCTCTCAAACAGGTTGAAAGCCTCCATTTTATAAATCACTAAGGGGTCTTTCTGTTCAAAAGAAGCGCCCTGTACAGATTCTTTCAGGTCATCAATGTTGCGGAGGTGTTCCTTCCAGGCATCGTCTATAATGGCGAGGGTGGCTACCTTTTCCACATCACGCATCACGCTGCGCCCCTCTGTCCGAATCCCTTCTTCCATATCGGCGCTGATGTTGAAGCCCATGCTGCCATCCGTGAAAGGTACTACAATGCGCTTATAGCGATGGCCCTGCTCTGTGTGTACCCGCCTGATGGTGGGCAAAAGGCGTTCCCCTACCTGTTTGGACTTGCGTTCGTAGAGCTGCAAGACCTGATCCTGGAAAGTAGCCAACACGGTAGCGGCAGGTGCACTCTTGAACCACGCAGCGTCCATTTCCGGATCCACCCCGATAAGGCGGATAGCATCTAAACGGAAGGTGTCAAAATCGCCGCCTTCGCGGTGTACCTGCACCAATTCGGCAGTGATGGCCGTGAATGCGTTATTAATATCCACTGCTAAGCGGTCTCCGAAAAGGGCATTGCGGCGCTTTTTGTAGATGGCTTCGCGCTGAATATTCATTACGTCATCGTATTCCAACAGGCGCTTGCGGATGCCAAAATTATTTTCCTCCACTTTCTTCTGTGCGCGCTCAATAGAGTTGGTTACCATCGAGTGCTGAATAACATCTCCGTCTTTGTGGCCCATTTTGTCCATCAAACCGGCAATCCGGTCACTTTGGAACAGGCGCATGAGGCTGTCTTCCAATGATACATAAAACTGGCTGGAACCCGTATCGCCCTGACGACCGGAACGACCGCGCAACTGCCGGTCCACCCGTCGGCTTTCGTGGCGCTCTGTACCAATAATGGCCAGACCACCTGCTTCGCGTACGCCGTGACCTAATTTAATGTCGGTACCACGACCCGCCATATTGGTAGCAATGGTCACTTTGCCTGCCTGTCCGGCTTCTGCCACAATTTCTGCTTCGCGCTGGTGCTGCTTGGCGTTTAATACATTGTGCTGAATACCTTTCGACTGCAAAATGTTAGAAAGCTGTTCTGAAATTTCCACAGAAGTAGTACCCACCAGAATGGGTCGTCCGGCTTCCTGCAACTTGATAATATCGTGAATGACCGCGTTGTATTTTTCGCGGTTGGTTTTATATACCAAATCCTGCTCGTCTTTGCGGACAATGGGCCTGTTGGTGGGAATAACCACTACGTCCAATTTGTAAATGTCCCACAATTCCTTGGCTTCTGTCTCTGCCGTACCGGTCATACCGGCCAGCTTGTGGTACATCCGGAAGTAATTTTGCAAGGTTACTGTGGCATAGGTTTGCGTGATTTCGCCTACTTTCACATTTTCCTTGGCCTCAATGGCTTGGTGCAGTCCATCCGAATAGCGACGACCTTCCATCACACGGCCCGTCTGTTCATCCACAATTTTCACCTCGCCCTCCGGAGTAACCAAATACTCGTTGTCTATTTCAAAAAGGGTATAGGCTTTCAGCAATTGATGGGCGGCGTGTATGCGGCGACTTTTCAGGCCGTATTCCTGCGAAAGGCGCTCCTTCATTTCCACTTTTTCGTCGGGAGTCAATTCGGCATGGCGATCAATTTGCACCAGCTCATAACCGATATCCGGCAATACAAAGAAATGGTGATCGTTGTTGTAACGGGCCAGAAAATCGGTGCCTTTTTCGCTCAGTTCGACAGAACGGTTTTTTTCATCTATGTGGAAAAGCAGTTCGCGGTCCACTTCGGGCATGCGCTTGTTGTTTTCCTGCATATAAACGTTTTCCGTCTTTTGAAGTAGTACTTTTACCCCCTCTTCACTCAAAAATTTGATCAAAGGGCGGTATTTGGGCAGGGCGCGGTGTACACGCAACAAAGAAAAGCCTGCCTGTCCTTCTTCCGGTCCTATCTTGCCCTCTTGGAAAAGCCTTCTGGCTTCGGCCAGATAATGGGCCGCAATTTTATTTTGCTCTTCAAACAGCCGCTTGACCTGCGGGTTGAGCTGTACATATTCTTCGTCTTCTGCATCCCGTGTGACAGGGCCGGATATGATCAAAGGCGTACGCGCATCGTCAATCAATACAGAATCCACCTCGTCCACAATGGCGTAGTGGTGCTTGCGCTGTACCAGCTCTTCGGGGTTGATTACCATGTTGTCGCGCAAATAATCAAAGCCAAATTCCGAATTGGTTCCAAACGTAATATCGGCCAGATAAGCGCGTCGGCGCTCCTCGGAGTTGGGGCGGTGTTTGTCTATACAATCCACTGTGAGCATCAAAAACTCATAAACGGGGCCGACCCATTCCTGGTCGCGTCGTGCGAGATAATCGTTAACCGTCACTATATTTACACCGGAACCCGCCACGCCGTTGAGATAGGCGGGCAGGGTAGCCACCAAAGTTTTGCCCTCCCCGGTAGCCATTTCCGCGATTTTTCCGTCGTGCAGCACCATCCCGCCGATGAGCTGCACATCATAATGCATCATGTTCCAGACAATATCGCCACCCGCTGCCATCCAACGGTTTTTCCAAACCGCATCTTCGCCCTCTATGGTCACATAAGTTTTGCCCGGTATCGCCGCCAAATTACGGTCGTGGTCAGTGGCCCTAACGCGCAAGGTCTCGTTTTCTTTGAAACGACGGCTGGCTTCCTTCATCACAGCAAATGCTTCAGGCAGGATAGACAGCAGAATATCCTCCAACGCCTTGTCGCGGTCTTTGCGCAATTCGTCCACGCGCTTAAACAGGCCGTCTTTCTCATCAAAATCCTCGGCGCTTAAAGCCTGCTGATTGATATTGGCTATTTCTTCGTCTATATTAGTGAGATATTCGCGAATGCGCTCCCGAAATTCCTGGGTTTTGAGGCGCAACTCATCGTTGCTCAGGGATTGATATTCAGCTGCAAATTGATTAATTTCCTGTACGGCAGAACGGTACTTGGAAAGGTCCCGTTCCTGTTTACTGCCAAATATTTTTTTTAAAAAATCCAACATGGGTTGTTGTGATGTTTATGTTTAGCTTTTAATGTTTGATGTTGATGTTAAAACATTAGAGATAATTTGGGCCGCGAAGATACGACAATTTGTAATACTGAATGCCTGAAAATGTACCCTGTCTTGTAAAGCCCCATTTTCAGCCGTTGTTCTGGCGTAAAAGCATAGTGCAGCACTTATCGTTCCATAGTGCCGAATTGAGGTCTTTTTGACAAAATGGCAGAAAAAAATGACAAAATGCAAGGCGATCGTTAAAGTGACTTCTTTGAGAGAAAACATATGTACAAAAAAAGAGAATAGTATTTCTAATAACATTTACCTTTGCACCTCCTATAACAAAAATAACGCTCTTCGTAATCTGGGCGTTGCTGCGCTTCATTGAGTAATCTACTGTCATGGCTAAACAACAGAGACCTGCTGCCCCTAAAACCCCGGCACCCCGCCGCTCACAAACAACCGCACGCCGACCTGCCGAAGAACCGCACGCCTCCTCTCCTGAAAAACCTGACTTCGTTTTCACTCCTCTGCTGCGCTGGGGCATAATGGCCGGAATATTGATTTTAGTGTGGCTGATTTATATGCCTGCGCTTTCCAATGGTTTTACCAATTGGGACGACGGTGAGTATGTGTTGGAAAACAAACATCTTGCACTGAATTGGGAAAATTTTAAGCTGTTCTTTACGCACAATGTGGTGGGCAACATCCATCCGCTCACCATGATATCATTGAGCATAGATCATGCTTTTGGGGGTACCACCAACGCTTTCCCTTACCACCTCACCAATGTAGTGTTGCATGTCCTCAATACGGGCTTGGTCTTTTGGTTTGCTTATCGCCTGAGCCGGGGCAACAATTGGGTGGCCATCATTACAGGATTGTTTTTTGGCATCCACCCCATGCACGTAGAATCGGTAGCCTGGATTTCCGCGCGCAAGGATGTCCTCTATACGGCTTTCTTTATGGCAGGGCTGCTTGGCTATCTCGCTTATGTAGCCCGTCCCCGTTGGTGGGTATATACTCTGGTTTTTCTGTCGGCTTTCCTTTCAGTGTCAGCAAAACCGGCTGCTGTAGTTTTTCCAATCGTACTTCTTTTGCTGGACTATTACCGGGGACGCGATTTAAAGGATTGGAGGGTATGGGCAGAAAAAGTGCCATTTTTTGCCCTCTCTCTGGCGGCTGGTCTCGTGACCTTAGGCGCACAGGAGCAGGCTATGCACCACGACGAATATGGACCTGCGGAGAAAGTAATGGTGGGTATGTACGGCTATGTAACCTACTTAGTTAAAGCATTCTGGTGGGGGAAAATGTCCCCTTTTTATCCTTATCCGGCGGATAAATTTACCCTGCCCACGTCTTTTTACAGCTATATTCCTGCATTTTTACTGATCGTCCTGGGTACTCTATGGTCGCTGCGTAAAACCAAAACGGTTTTTTTCGGAATGGCCTTTTACACCGTGACGATTGCTTTGGTCTTAAAAGTGGTAACAGTAGGTGCCGCCATTTTGGCAGAACGTTATACTTATGTCCCGTATATCGGCCTGTTTTTCATTGTGGGGTGTGCGTATTCACGCCTGTCTCAGGGATTTATGCGCACAGCGGTAACGGCGCTGCTCGGCGTTTTTGCGCTGGCCTGCGCCTACAAGACCTGGCAGCAAACACGGGTATGGCAAGATACAGTCACATTATTCTCACAGGCCATTGAACATTTCCCGGAAGCCAATTTGCCTTACATCAATCGGGCAGGCGAGTTGCGCAACCGAAAGCAATATGAAGCAGCCCTGCGCGACTATAATATGGCCGATAAGGTGGAGCCAAATTATATGCTGGGCATCAAAGGGCGGGCGCTTTGCCTGTTCGATATGAAACGGTATGAGGAAGCACTCCGAGATTTTGAGAACCTTATCAAAAACGGAAACAAAGAGGCCTCCGTTTATGGAAAACACGGTGCCTGCCTGACTTATCTGGGGCGTTTCGAGGAAGCAAAGGCCAGCTACGAAAAAGGACTGGAACTCAATCCGGAAGACGGTAATCTGTACAATGACCGCGCTTCCAATTACTTTAACCTGAAAGATTACGACCGCGCCATTGCTGACTATACACAGTCTATTGCGTTGAAAAAAGACAACAACATGGACATGCTGCGCAATCGGGGTGCCACCTATTTGATGGTGGCGCGCTACGAAGAAGCCATTGCCGACTTCGATGCCTGTATTGCTATGGGCAATGAACCTGCTATAATCCACTACTACCGAAGTGCCGCACTTTTGAAGCTGGGCCGAAAAGAAGATGCTTTGGCATCGGCGCGCCTGGCAGTGACGCGGGGATATCAACTTCCGGCAGGTTATGCCAATCAGGTTGGCATGGAATAAACACTTTCAACGCACTTTTGCCCGTGTGCGCTCGCCTAAGCTGCGCAACAGAGACGCAGTAACCGAACCCGTATGGCGCTCCAATACCACCCCTCTGGTGTCCAAAAACAGAATAGTAGGGAGTTGTGTTACTTCGTAGATATCGGCCAGGGTGCGCCCGCTTTCGGTGTCGAAGTCTGCGCGAAAATTTAGGAAATAAGCGTTAAAATAGCTGAAAACGGCCTCTTGGGTAAACAGTTCTTCCTCCATGACTTTGCAGGGTGCACACCACGCAGCGTGAAACTCTACAAAGACGGGTACTCTTTTCTGCTGTGCCAATTCCAAAACCGGCATCAGTCGTTCACTTTCCATCCACACAATGGTAGCCGGTCTTTTTACAGGTTTGGACGCATTGGCCGGAACGTTGCGGGGCGGATCGCAGGCCAACTGAGTGCCTGCCGATAAAAGAAAAAAACTGAAAATAAAACGACGCATCAGGCAAGGAGTGTTGAGTTATAAATGATGAGTGTGTCACAGACTATTAAGTATCGGAAATTAGTGATAAATGAAACACGGTTTATGTATGTTCAGATACTTTAAGGATAAAGTACATTGAGAAATTGATTCATCCCACAAGAGTTAACTTTTTGAGGGGCAATTTTATTGGATGCCGCAAACATACAGGTTTGTGCAAAATTTCACAAAAAGATCGCCTGCACAAGGCAGCTTAAACCCCGGAAAAACAAAATTTTTTTATGAGGTTTACACACAATCAATTAACTTTCATACCTTTGCACTTTGAAGACAACGTGTTTTTTGTGAAAATTAATCCCCGTAATGAAGGTATCGTTGAATTGGATTCGAGATTTTCTCGATATACATAAAACCCCCGATGAAATTGCTGACATTCTGACCTCTCTTGGCTTGGAAACAGAAGGATGGGAAACGGTAAAACCATCGCCCGTTGATTTGGATAAAGTGCTGACGGGTGTGGTGGCGGAATGCGAACGCATACCGGATACCGACCACCTTTCTGCCACCAAAGTAGATGTGGGAGATGGTCAATTGCGTTCCATCGTATGTGGTGCCACCAATGTGGCTGCCGGACAAAAGGTGCTGGTAGCCCTGCCGGGTGCGCAGGTCTTTAGCAAAGACGGCCAGTTGTTTGCAATTGGCGAACGCAAAGTGCGTGGTATTCCCTCTCAGGGTATGATCTGTGCACAGGATGAACTGGGTGTGGGACACGACCACAGCGGCATCATGGTCTTGCCGCCGGATACCGCTGTGGGCATATCAGCCGCCACTTGGTTTAAAAAAGGAAGTGATACCGTCATTGAAATCGGTTTAACCCCCAACCGCGCTGATGCCACCCACCATTTGGGAGTAGCCCGCGACCTGTTGGCGTGGCTGCGGGTCAACGAGGGAGCCACTGCACAATTGTGTGCGCCTGTTCCGCCCCCCCTGCCCCGCGCTGCCGTTTCTGAGTCGGTGAAGGTGCAGGTGAAAAATGAAGCCGCCTGCCCGCGCTATTGTGGCGTAGTGGTCACAGGCATTAAAGTAGGCGAAAGTCCTGAATGGCTGCAAAACCGCCTGCTGGCCATCGGCCAACGCCCTATTAACAATGTGGTAGATGTCACCAACTATGTGCGTGCCGAACTGGGGCAGCCGCTCCATGCGTTCGACCTGTCAAAAATAGGCGAACGCACCATCGTGGTACAAAACCTGCCGACAGGAACTCCCTTCAAAGGCTTGGATGGAGTGCAGCGTACTCTATATGCTGAGGACCTGATGATTTGCGACGTAAATAATGTACCGATGTGCATGGGGGGAGTATTTGGCGGGGCCGACAGTGGAGTGACCGAGCATACCACGGCTATTTTTTTGGAAAGTGCCTTTTTCCATCCCTCGTCCATCCGGCGCTCCATGATAAAACACGGGTTGCGCACCGATGCTGCCTGGACTTTTGAGAAAGGCGTAGATCCCAATGGTTGTATGCTGGCCCTGCAGCGCGCCCTTCAGTTGTTATACGAACTGTGCGGCTGCCTGCCTGCTTCCGATATTACGGATATTTATTCCCACCCGATAGCCCCTGCACGTATTCCGATGTCGTATGCGCGTATCAACCGCCTGATCGGCGAAAACCTGAGCCGGGAACGCATACATACCATACTCACTGCTTTGGAAATGGGGATTACCGAAGCAACAGAAAGTGGATGCATAGTGGAGGTACCTACCAATAAGCCTGATGTCACGCGAGAAGCAGATATAACAGAAGAGATATTGCGCCTGCACGGATTGGACAATGTACCTATTCCGGCGCAAATACGCAGTAGCATGGAAATATCGCCCCGCCCCGATCCGGATGCTGTACGGGCAGGCATTTCGGCGTTTTTGGCAGCCAATGGTTTCAATGAGGGCATGGGCATGTCGCTGTCCAACTCCGATTATTACATCGGGGCGAATGCCATTATACCCCTGCCGCAGGAGCAACTGGCTTATGTGCATAATACGGCAAATCAGGGTTTGGACTGCATGCGTCCCGTTCTGATCACCGGATTACTGGAAGCAGTGCGACACAATCAAAATCGAAAAAACGCTGATTTAAGGTTGTTCGAATTTGGTAAAGTGTATCGCCATACCGAAGCGGATGCAGCGGGTTCGTATGTCCCCGGATTTGCTGAAACGGCCCGTCTGGCGCTTCTGATGACCGGTGTGCATACCGCAGAAAGCTGGCAGCCTGCAACTAAAACCAAGGTGGATTTTTACACGCTGAAGAGCTATGTACAAAACCTATTGGCCCGACTTGGCATTTCCGGTTTTCAGGAGACTCAGGTGCAGGAGATGCCTTTCCAGTATGGGTTGCGTTGGCACAGGGGACCACGCGAGTTGGTCACCTTCGGGGCCGTCCAATCCGCCTTACTGCGCAGAATGGATGTTAAGAATGCAGTTCTCTATGCAGATTTTCATTTGGAGAACATACTGGAGGCCCTTAAATCACATCAGATACAATACACAGAGTCCGGGAAGTTCCCGACGGTGAGGCGCGATTTGGCTTTGGTGCTGAATCGTCAGGTGGGCTTCGGGGAAATTCGACAATTAGCCAATAAAACAGTTAAAAAAATACTGCGTGAAGTAAATCTTTTTGATGTTTTTGAAGATGAAACCAAAATCGGGACGGGCAAAAAATCTTATGCCGTCAGTTTCACCTTTGAGGATACAGAAAAAACTTTGCAGGACAAAGAAATAGATGCGATCATGCAACAATTGCAGACCGCTTTGGAAACCAAATTGGGCGCAACGGTGCGGAAATAAAATTATTTCCTCTTCAGGGAGGCATTATTGGCACTGGCGCTTTTCACATCACTATCCACTCATATTACAACAACAGTCATGGATATTATTAGCATTATAATCGGTTTAATTGCGGGCGGCGGACTTGCCTACTTCCTCGCTAACAACAGAAACCGACAAAGTAATCAGAAAGTCATAGAGGAGGGTAACCGTCAGGCGGACCTTCTTTTACAGGAAGCGCGGCTTTCTGCCAAGCGCATTGAAGATGAAGGGACGCTGAAGGCGGAAAAAGCAGTAGCGAAAGCGGAAGCGGAAAACGAGCGTATTAAACAGCAGAAGATTCAGGAGGCCAAAGAACGCTATGCGCAAATGCGCTCTGAATTAGAGAATGAGAGAAATAAGCACCAGCTGAAAGTTAAAGAACTTGACCTGGAAATAGCAGGCAAACAAAAAGAGCTACAGCTGGCGCAGGAGGGCTTTCAGTCCAAAATCAACGAGCTCGACAAAAGGCGCAGCGAATTGGACACTCGCAAGAGTGAACTCGACAATCGTTCTTCGGAAATGGATGCCCTGCGGGAAAATTTGGATAAACAACTAAAAATCGTCCAAAAACGCAAAGAAGAACTGGACGCTGCCAATGAGGAGCGCATCAAAATGTTGGAAAAAATCGCCCAGCTCACCCAACAGGAAGCAAAAGAACAACTGCTTGAAGCAGTACGCGCCAAAAGCGAGTCCGAATCACTGGCTATTGTAAAAGAAGCAGTGGCCCAAGCCAAACTCAATGCCAATAAAGAAGCCAAAAAAATTATTATTCAAACCATTCAGCGCACCGCCGCCGAGTTTACTATCGAGAATACAGTTTCGGTCTTTCCTTTGGAAAACGACGATATGAAGGGGCAGATCATCGGACGCGAGGGCCGCAATATCCGTGCCTTAGAAGCCGCCACAGGAGTGGAGGTGATCGTAGACGACACCCCGGAAGCCATTGTTATTTCTTCTTTCGATCCCATTCGCCGCGAAGTGGCCCGCCTGTCTTTGCAACGCTTGGTGGCCGACGGACGCATCCACCCGGCCCGCATTGAGGAAGTGGTTGCTAAAGTACGCAAGCAATTAGAAGAACAGATCATCGAAATTGGCGAACGCACAGTTATTGAGTTGGGCATTCACGGCCTCAACGGTGCCTTGGTACGCATGGTAGGACGTATGCGTTTCCGCTCTTCCTATGGTCAAAATCTGCTCAAACACTCTATAGAAACAGCGGAACTGTGCTCGATCATGGCCGCTGAACTGGGCCTGAACCCCAAACAGGTAAAAATGGCCAAACGGGCAGGTCTTTTGCACGATATTGGAAAAGTAGCCGAGGAAGAGACCGAACTCTCGCACGCTTTGGTAGGCATGAAAATGTGCGAACAGTACGGCGAACATCCCGTTATTATCAACGCAGTGGGTGCACACCACGATGAAATTGAAATGAATAATATCATTTCTCCCATCATTCAGGCCTGCGATGCTATTTCGGGTGCCCGCCCCGGTGCCCGTCGCGAGATATTGGAGAACTATCTCAAACGCATCGGAGAACTGGAAGAATTGGCGCTCAGTTACGAAGGCGTTTCTAAGGCTTTCGCCATGCAGGCAGGCCGCGAGCTGCGCGTTATTGTAGAAGCAGAGAAGGTGAGCGATCAATATGCCGATGACTTGTCCTTTATGATTTCTCAGAAAATTCAGGACGAGATGCAATACCCTGGTCAAATCCGTGTTACCGTTATCCGCGAAAAACGCTCTGTGGCCTATGCCCGTTAAAGGGCGTAATTTTCCACAGCAATGGAATTTATTTTCCGTTTTCTGCAACTTAAATGGACTTTGATCGTATATAATTGAGTACATATCAGAAAATGGCCGCTATGATTTTTCTTTCCGGTAATACCGGAAAGGTTGGATGCCTTTTTGACCCCCCGGGTCTTATTTATTTTACTTTCAAATCTACTATCCATGAAAAATCTCCCCGGCTCTTTCCTTGCGTTCTTACTATGTGCGGTGTTGCCCCCTCTGATGTCGCAAAATTCCGGTCAGATGTCTTTTAGTGATGGCGACTCGCATGTTTTAAGCAAAAGGGCCAACTTTCGCCTGTTGGCTACCCGGACTGACAATTGGGATTCCCTGCAACGAAACTGGGTATATGCGGATTCCCTGCGTTATACATATCGCAACGGCGGCGCTTTGCCCGAAAGTATGCAGACCTTTCGCTTTTTGGGAGGAAAGTGGAGCCTGCTGTTGCGGGAAAATTTTTCTTATGACGGCAAAAATAATCATACCTTTTCACTGCGCCAAATATGGGCAGGCACACAATGGACAGACGATGTGCGGTCTATCTACGCATACGATGCCAATAATAACCGCTTAGTGGCTCAAAGCCAATCGTGGAGCGGCTCCCTGTGGAAAGATGTATCCAAATCGCTGTATGAATACGACAGCGATAATAACCGTACTAAATGGACGCGTCAGAAAATACAGAATAACGCCTGGCTGAACCAGCTGCGTTATGTATATGAGTACGACACGGCGCGCCGTTTGGTCACTCAGACTACCTGCTCCTGGAATATCAATGAAGGCATCTGGGAAAATGTGCAACTGGCTTCCTATAACTATAATGCAGCCGGTCAGCAAACAGAGGAGTTGGTGAAAACCTGGAAGGACGGAGCCTGGATACCGCAATTGCGCAACCTTTCCTCTTATGATAACGGTAACAACCAACTGATTGCCAGCTATAAGGAAGTGTGGCGCAACGGAAGCTGGCATATTTATGGCAAACAGCAAATGGATTACGATAAGGCCAGGCTGATCCGCTCATCGGAATATGCCTGGACGGGGTTATCCTGGCAAAATACAGCACTTTACGAAAACCGATACGATCTTAATGACAATCAGGTGTACATGCGCTATGCTATGGGAGGACATGGATCGAACTGGATAAACGCCCAGCAAACATTTTCTTATTACGAATCTTTGGTAAGTCAAACAGGCCAGGCGGAACAGGGGCCGGATTTTTCTGTGATACCCAACCTCGGCTCCGGCGTTTTCAGCATTGCTTACACAGATGCGGCCGATCCTTTGCAAAAGATTATCATTACCAACCTGAATGGCCAGTCAGTGATGCAAATGGATGTTGAGCAGCACCCTGACTCTGTTATGGACCTGACGCGCTTCCCTGATGGTTTGTACTACATACGGATACTTACTAAGCATGGAAAACAAGGCATGCGACAATTTGTAAAAGCTAATTAAGGTGTAAAGGTTAAAACATATATCTGCCTGACTCGACAGGCGGGTGTTTTTTATGTGGTTTTCGGATACTTGACCCACCGACAATGTACGCGGGTAGTACGCGTTGGTTATTCAAGTCGTTAAGGCAGGGTTTTCCCGAGCGCCGCGAACTATTCGCACCCCCCCTGCGTTAAATACGGCATTCACTTAACCACAACAAATCTATTCACTATGTTTCATTTGAAAGAAGGCGATTTCGCTCCCGCTTTTTCCGGCATTGACGAAAACGGCAACCCTATTCATCTCAGCGATTACAAAGGCAAAAAATTAGTTCTCTATTTCTATCCCAAGGACGACACGCCGGGTTGTACCACCCAGGCATGCAGTTTGCGGGATGGTTATGCGCAGTTCAAATCTCAGGGATATGAAATTCTGGGAGTCAGCCCTGATAGTGCCAAAAAGCACACCAAATTCAGAGAAAAATACATCCTGCCTTTCAGTTTGCTGGCCGACGAAGACCATGCGGTGGCAGAAGCCTTCGGGGTATGGGGACCGAAAAAATTCATGGGCCGGGCTTACGACGGTATCCATCGTACCACCTTCGTGATAGATGGCTCCGGGAAAATTGAACGCATTATTACTGATGTGAACACCGCTGACCACAGCAATCAGGTAATGCAGGCATAAAAGTTAAGTAAATGTGCTAATTTGTCAATTTGCTAATGTGCTAATTTTCAAATAGTTACACTATAGATGACCTAAATTAAATTTGAAGAATTTCTTATAAAATTTCTTATGGGTTTCCATTTTTTTAAAATCTGTTTGGGCCTGCTGTTGTTGACAGGAGGGGCCATGTCCTGCCAACAGGATACATCTGCGGAACACGCAAAGACAGCAGTCAATACCGGGCCTGCTCCGGTAGTGTCTGCGTCGCGTAGCACGATCATTTTTTTTGGCAACAGCCTCACAGCCGCTTATCAACTCTCGCCCGAGCAGGGGTTTCCCGCTCTTATACAAATGAAAATAGACACCCTGCAATTGCCCTGGCAGTGCATCAATGCGGGGCTAAGCGGTGAAACCACTGCAGACGGCGTGCAGCGTGTAGTGTGGGTACTACAGCAGCCTGTTGATATATTTGTCTTGGAATTGGGCGGAAACGATGCCCTGCGTGGCCTTCCGGTAGCCGAATCTAAGAAGAACTTGCAAGCCATTCTCGACAAAGTGAAGGCTAAATATCCGAATTGCCAATTGGTGGTGGCGGGCATGCAGGCCCCGCCCAACCTTGGCAAAGCTTATGCTACTGCCTTTCGCGACATGTTTCCGGCATTGGCTAAAAGCAATAATGCTGCCCTCATTCCGTTTTTATTGGACAAGGTGGCAGCTATACCCGCACTGAACTTAGAGGATGGTATTCACCCCAATGTGGAAGGCCAAAAAATTGTTGCTGAAAATGTCTGGAAAGTAATAGAGCCTATTATTAAAGTCAGGGCCGCGAACTAAGGCGGCGGATACATGGGCAGCAGAAAGGCAGAGTGGATACAGATGTATAGATAGAATCATCAAAAGCAATAAATGCAGTGGCATGAATTTAGCGTGTTTTTAATGTAAATATTTGAAAATCAACAAATTAACACATTAACTTATGGCTTCTCTGCAACCGATTACCGGCCCTTTGGGGCATAGAAAAGCCGCGCATCTGTTGCGCCGCACTACCTTTCACTACACGCGTTCCCGTATAGACGCTTTTGCGAAAATGACGGCGGCAGAAGATGTTCAGGAACTCATGGCACTTCGGCCCTTGCAACACGAACAACCACTTTATGCCAAGAGTGTCGGAGGCGTACCGACCACCTGGATCAACCCGCCCGAACCGCCGGCTACTCCTTTGCCGGCATCAGACGTGGAATTGCGTCGCTTTGTAATGGCCTGGTGGCTCAACGAAGCCCTGCACGACGCAGGTATGGGCCATAAAATGGTCTTTTTTTTCCATCAATTTTTGGCAGTCAACGCGGAAAGCGGCACCAGCGCTCAATTTTTCGACTACCTGGCCCTATTGCGGTGGGGTGCACTGGGCAATTTTCGGAAGTTGGCCACCAAAATGATTTTGGATAACTGTATGTTGAATTTTATCAACAATAACCAAAACTTTTTTAAAAACCCCAACGAAAATTTTGCCCGCGAATTTTTCGAGCTGCACACTGTTGGCAAAGGGCTTCCGGCAGGCCCTGGCGACTACACCAATTATACAGAAGAAGACATCGTGCAGGCCGCCCGCGTCCTGACCGGATTTGGCAATGCCTTCCGCCACAACTCCGTTGACCCCGATACCGGCATCCCCACAGGTCGGGCCAATCCGCAAAGCCACGATTTTGGAGAAAAAACTTTCAGTGCCCGCTTCGGTAATGCGATTATAAAACCGCCCTCCAATGACACTGCCGGAATGCGCGCAGAACTGGATGCTTTCGTAAATATGGGGCCACCGCCCTGACCCTGTGCAGGCGCTTATATCACTATTTTGTTACCCGCCACCTCACCCCGGAAATAGAAACCGATATTATCAGGCCGCTGGCCCAAACCCTGCGCGACAACAATTTTGAAATAAAGCCGGTTTTGGAAGTATTGCTGCAAAGTCAGCATTTTTTCGATACAGACGATGCCAACCCGCAGGATGAAAACACAGGTGCACTCATTAAATCCCCCTTGGATTTGACCCTGCAAACGCTTGCCTTCTTCCAGGTGCCAATTCCGGACCCTGTCACAGACAACCGCACGCACTATATTACTTTTTATAATGGCGGCATTTTAGAGCGCACCCTTTCCCGGGCCGGGATGGAACTGTTTTATCCGCCTGACGTGGCGGGTTATCCCGGCTATTTTCAAAACCCGGATCTGAATCGCCAATTCTTTAACTCGGCCACCATTATTGCCCGCTACAAACTGCCTCAAATATTGGTGTCGGGCAACACCTCCTGGACAGGTGCGTCCGGTGATCCCTTAGGTACCCGTTTGGACCTGGCAAAATGGACCAAAGACAGCGGATTTTTTACCGACCCTTCCGATTCTTACAAACTCGTCACCGAGCTGACAGACTATTTGTTCCCTGAAAGCCCCTCTACCCAACGCTTCATCTACTTCTTAGACACTGTCTTTTTAGACGGGCTGCCACCGGGCGACTGGACTTATGAATGGCAGCAGTATGTGCAAACAGGCAATGATGTGGAAGTACAAATTCCACTGCGCCGCCTCTTCAATGCGCTGCTGTATGCACCGGAATATCAAACGGGATAAATAAATGTGGTAATTTGTTAATTTGCCAATGTGTTGATTTTTAATCAATTACTCAGTGTTTTTTGTTAATGGTAATTGATTTGAATATCTGTCAAAAGAATAGCGGATGCCCGGCACTTTCACCGGACACCCGCTATTTTATGCCTGAAACAGGCAGTATTCAATTTCTAATCTGTACAGAGATTACTTGCGAATAACAGCAATCTTCTGGATGTGATAGCCTTCCGAAGTGCGGATCCATGCCAGATACGTACCGGTAGCCAGAGATTTGGTGTCAATTTGCAGATTGCCGGTTTGGAAGTCGCGCTGTGCAATGGTGTTGACTACGCGGCCTGCCTGATCTACCAAAGTAACTGCCACGCGGCCCGGTGCGTCTAAGTTCAGCTGTACATTGACGAAATCAACAGCAGGATTGGGGCTGATTTTCACTTTGGAAATGTCCAATTTCGGATTTTTTGTACTGCTGATAGGAGTATAGCCATCCAACTGCAGGCGGTTAATAACGGTGGCACCAGCCCAGCCGCTATACAAAGTTCCGCCGTCCAGTTTCGTATAGAAAGGGGTAGCCAAAAGACTATTCACTAATAAGTATTCTTCCTGCAGGGTGTTGCTAAAGAACAGCGAACGGCTGTGGCCGGCCAGCGTACCATCGTACGTAAGCGAAATATAGTAAGGATGGTTGGGTTTAAGAGCCACTTTCTTCTCTGAAGTGGATACATCTTCGAGTGCTGCATCCACAATTTGGTCCACTGCTTCGTCACCAGTCAGTGTATAGGTACCAACTCCGACAATAGCATCAGTCAGGTCTTCAAAACTTTCGTTTAAATTTCCGGTACCGTCGCCATCTACGTCTGCATCATACAAGGTAACCAGAACGTCGTTGGCTTCTTCGCCGCCGGGTACATACAGACTGTCCGCATTGGAAATGCCAAAAGTAGCATAAGTGGCAGCAGCGCCGTTTTTGCCCGTCCAGTACAGGCTGCCATACTGGGTGTAGAAGCCATTGTTAGCGAAATCAGCATTGACCCTGAAACCAACGCCCAGCGGGTCAATTACTAAGTTATCCACTGCAAAGGTATAATCGGTGTGTTCGAAATAACGACGTACTGTATCGCGGGAAGCGGTAAAGATGTTATTTGAAAAGACAGCTTCGAACTTGCCCTTCACCGCCGGAGGCAAGATTGCGGGGAAGATAGCAAAGGTATCGGCATTCGGGGCTACTTCAGGAATCGTCAGAGACGTGGTGGCTACTACCTTACCGTTGGGACCTTTCACATCGCATTTAAGCACCACATTGGTTGCCGGATTAGTAGAGCGGTTCGTAAACGTAACTGCAATGGCACCGAGGCTGTCCACCTGGCTCACCGGAGTAGCGTATTGATAGGCAATGAAAGGCCCTGTCATACGGGGAAGGCTGAAACAGATTTGAGCATTGCCCGCTTTGATGGCATTATCCAGCGTAGCACCCATATCGCGGCTGCCTCCCAGGATGGGAATAGTATCCTGAGTACCTACTGCGCCTGACCCCATAAACAGCTGAGTACAGTTGGTTTGTGATGCTGTGGCAAAGTGATTGACGATAATCACAGCCAAGGCACCGGCCTTTTGGGCATTCAATGCTTTGAGGCCGAATTCGCATGCGCCGCGACGAATGACCACTACCTTTCCGGCAAGGCTGCCAGCGGCAATAGAGTCGCAGGCCAGCGAGTCGTTACCTACTAAGTCTTTTGCCCAGACTACGGGCGCACAAAAATCTGAGGTAAAGGAGCCGCCCCAGCCGGCAGTGCCGGCAAAGAAGCAGTCCGCTTCCACAAAGCGGGCACTGCCGCCATTATAAGTGAGATCTACCACTACCCCCGAGCCTTCAGTCTGGGCCGATAGTGTGCCATACGCCCCGAAAAGGCAGACGAGCGTTAACACAAATGCGTTAAAAAAGCGCTTCATAAACAGATTTAAAATTTAGTTGTGAAAAATGTTTGCGGCGCAAAAATAGGGATTTTGTCGAAAATAGCAAAAAAATAATGAGCGATTTGCCAGTATTTTACATTTCCTCAGGCAACCTGAATACCCGAAGCGGTGTCATTGTTCTCTTGTATTGTTTTTTTAAGAAATTTATGATTTGATGCAATATCAGAATAAATAAAATTTTTTTTATATTTTTAAAAATTTTATTTTATATTTTAAAAAAATATTATCTATAAAAGTATTTTATTCTGTTATTGTGTTTTTTTCAAAACATTACAATCTTCCTGTCTCTTCCGGTAATCCCTTTTTGGGGTGTACACATTTTTTTAAAAAAATATAAGAGATTCTTAAATCAGGTACTTCCTCCGGTCTTCGTTGCAGGGGCTACTTTCAGGCGTTCGTCATAAATTCACGTCCTTTTGTCGTAGTTTTTTGCAGAACCGATGTGAAAGGGGCGAATATTGCAGCCTAAAACTTTTTTACAACCATGATCAGAAATCACGAAATAGATTACCACATCTGCGGCGAGGAAATGCAGTGCGTGGAAATAGAGTTGGATCCACAGGAAACGGTGGTGGCAGAATCGGGCAGTTTTATGTATATGGACGAGGGCATTGAGATGGCCACTGTTTTTGGAGACGGCAATGAGCGCACAGGGGGCTTCTTTGACAAGCTGATGTCGGCGGGCAAGCGGCTGTTGACAGGGGAAAGCCTGTTTATGACCACTTTTACAAACCGGGTAAGCGACAAACAGCGCGTTGCGTTTGCTGCCCCCTACGCAGGAAAGATTGTAGCTTTGAATCTGCGGGATATGAGCGGGAAGGTTATCTGCCAAAAAGATGCTTTTTTGTGCGCCGCCAAAGGGGTGCAGATCGGGATAGAATTTCAACGCAAATTGGGAACCGGGCTTTTTGGCGGAGAGGGCTTCATCATGCAAAAGCTGGAAGGCGACGGCATGGCTTTTGTACATGCCGGAGGCTACATCTTAGAGCGTACGTTAGCCGTGGGGGAAACCCTGAAAGTGGACACCGGCTGCATTGTGGCCTTTACCGACCGGGTGGACTACGACATTCAGTTTGTAAAAGGGGTGCGCAATATGGTTTTTGGCGGTGAAGGCTTGTTCTTTGCTACCCTGCGCGGTCCCGGCAAAGTCTGGTTACAGTCTTTGCCCGTCAGTCGGCTGGCGGCCAAAATCATATCTTACGGAGGTGCATCGCGCCGCGAGGAAGGCAGCGTGCTGGGGCCGCTCGGCAATTTGTTGGATGGCAATTGATGCCGGTGTAGTTTCAAATTTTCTCACTTTTATTTCATTCTCTTCTTTTTTGTACTATGGTGGTCATTCATGAAAAACCCGTTTTGATTCAGGCCAGCGATGTGGAATATGCCTCCTTCGGCGAGCGTGCGGTGGCGATGTTTGTAGATATCCTCATCATTGCCATTCCTTCCATGTTTGTACCCTTCATTGCGCCCTGGCTCTATTTTGCCCTGTTGGAGGGCAGCGCAGGCGGGGCTACCGTCGGCAAAAAAATGATGGGGCTGCGCGTTCTGACAACCGACGGCAAGCGAATTGGCTTTGGCGTGGCTACGGGGCGCTATTTTGCCAACTTCCTGAATGTGTTGACAGGCTTTCTGGGATATTTTATTATGTTGTTCAGTGGGCGCAATCAGTGTCTGCACGATGTGATTACCAGCACTGTAGTGGTACGTGTCCCAAAAGATCCGGTGGAAGTATTACAAACGGTACGCCAGGCCAAACCTGTGCGGGAGCAGGCTGCGTCCGCTGCTAAAAAAGCGAAAAGCGACGATGCGCGGGTGTGGAACCTGCAAAAAGGCAGCGAAACCCACTACCTGCGCCTGACGGAAGAAGGAGGCCAATACCTGCACCGCACGCCACAGGGCGACTTTACCGACCGCTTTACGCTGTGGCAATTAGCCGACGGCAAAGCCAACTACGCCGATGCCTTTGGCGAAACGGTTTATCGCGAAATGCAGGAACACGCCGAGCAGCTCATGATGCGCCTCAGCGAATCCTGACGGTTTGAAGGCGCGAACAGTTGTCCAACAGCAAATGCCCGTCGTAGGGGCGGCCGTAAGGACTCAGGAATCCGACTTCAAGCAACAAAATATCGTAATCTCCCTTTGTCGGGTATAATTCAAAGGAGTAAGTTCGCCAGTCCGAATGCGTGACTGGCGAACTTACTGCTAATAATTCTGTACGGGGTGCTTCCTGTGTGCCTGCCCAAATGCGCAATCGCAGCGGGTTTTTATATTTATTTCCACTCCCATAGAGGCTTTTCCAGCGTTTTTCCTTAGACAGGGAAAGGCTAAAGCTGTATGCGGAATCTTTTTGAAGCTGCACATAGGGCAAAAGAGTGGCCAAGCCAAGCCGCAGGTCGCATTTGGTCGTAAACAGAGCCGTGAATTTTTTACCCTTTGCTGCCTTTTTTATAAAAGAAGGTTCCACTTCGAAAGGCAGGCAGCGCTTGTCCTTATTGTACCACTGCATGATCTCTTCCTTATTAATGTGTCTGGCAGCGTCCGGCCCTTCAAATATCAGCGTCTCCCAGTACTGGGGCCTGCCCCCGAACCATACATATTCAAAAGAAGGATTGGCTAAAGGAATGCCGGAAGCATCTATTCGCTCTGTTTTCAGGGCAAGGCCCGATATTTCCGTCAGGGAATCGGGATAGGGAGCCGGGATTTTTACAATTTTAGAAACGCGATCCACCAATACATTGCCTGGTGGAGAAGAAATGCCATTTTCGGGGAAAGCAAAAAAGGTCAGCTCGTTCAATCCCTGTTGCAGTGGCTTGAAATAAATGACGTATTTGCGCCAAACTGTCGAAGAAACGGGTGGTGTGACCGCCAAAATCTCCATAATCCCCTCTGCACGCCGATGGCCTGCTACAGCGAGGCAAACAGGGGCTTTGAAAGGTATCATTTTGTTGCTGTCCGATGCCTTACTTTGGAATGTATTGGAATGACTGAGCCATAGCGAAAACCGATAAAGACTGTCTTTCTGAAAGGTATCGGCTAACAGCTGGTTGATGCCTGCCCATTCATTCCCCGACAAAGAAAGGGTAATGCATTGGTTGCCGTCGTGCGGTTGCACATCCGTCTCTCCGGCACCTGCAACCAGCATAAAAGGAGGGCGCAACCCCGCCGATTGCCACACGGACTCAGGATTATACGGATTTCTGAGTTCGAAGTGGGCATCCTGTATCAGAATAGTGTCCTGCGCAATGGCCGGCAGTGCCGACAAAAGAAAGATGCACACCTGATATAGATGTCTGAGGAAAGCATAGATTGTGTTGTGCCTGTTCCGGGAAAAACATAAGCAGGGCGGGGTAAACAGCATACGCATAGAGCAAGCTTGTTGCAAGAAAGTTTGTGGAGTATAGAATGGTACCGTTATCGGGAAATAGCAGCTGTTCCTGATAACGATATTGCAAGCGCCGGTGTTGCCTGAATGTGGGTGCTTTTCGTGTATATCGGCGCTCAAAAACGGTTTACAAAACATCAGAAAGTTTGGTATAAAGAAAAGGTGTCTTTTGTGTATTTTTTACACAACTTATTGATTATCAATATAAAAAGAAAAATTTCAAAATATTACCATTTCAAACAGCGGCCAAAAAAAACCTGATAATCAATGGTTTATGAAATTTTTTGAAAAAAAAGTTCTGATTTGCTTGCACGGCCCGAAAGTGCGCAGTACCTTTGCGCCCTCATTTGAAAAAGGGTCCTGTAAAGGGCATTTTCAAGTGCTTCCATTGTCAAAAACTTTAACATCAAAAGCATGAATACGCTTAGTTATCGGACGGACTCCATCAGCAGCGAGAATGCAACGCGTACCTGGTATGTGGTGGATGCCACCAACCAGGCTGTTGGTCGCCTGAGTGCTGAAATTGCGTCCATTTTGCGAGGTAAGAACAAGCCGAGCTACACTCCCCACGCCGATACCGGCGATTATGTGATTATTATCAACGCCGAGAAAGTACGCTTCACAGGCAAAAAATGGGAACAGAAAGAGTATAAAGACTACTCCCTTTACCCGGGTGGTCTGAAAGTGGTGACAGCAGAAGAAATGCTGGAAAAGCATCCGGTGCGCATTCTGGAACGCGCCATCAAAGGAATGCTGCCCAAGAACAAACTGGGTCGTCAGATGTACAAAAAACTTTTTGTCTATACTGGCGGTTCGCATCCCCACGCGGCTCAGAAGCCCGAAACAATTTCTTTTACAGAATCATCTAAAAAATAACACATTCTCGATATGGAAATGATTAATGCCGTAGGGCGGCGTAAAACCGCAGTAGCCCGCGTCTATCTGATGAAAGGCGAAGGCAAAGTCACAATCAACGGTAAAGACTACCGCGAATATTTCCCGCAAATACACGTACAGCACAACGTGACCGATCCCTTTGTGGTGGCCGGCGTGGAAAACCTCTACGATCTCAAAGTCAATGTGCAGGGAGGGGGCTATAAAGGTCAGGCAGAAGCAGTGCGCATGGGCTTGAGCCGTGCCTTAGTGAAAGTCAACGAAGAATTCCGCAAGCCGCTGAAGGCCCGCAAGTTCCTCACCCGCGACAGCCGTGCGGTGGAACGCAAAAAGTACGGCCAGCCGAAAGCCCGCAAGCGCTTCCAGTTCTCCAAGCGTTAAAGCATATTTTTTTCTTTACCGCTCTGGTCTTTCACTCTTTCACCAGCATTTATTCACACTCAACCAATTCGCTTTTGAACCATGCAAAAGCCCACTTATAAAGAACTCTTAGAGGCAGGTTGCCACTTTGGCCACCTGCGCAAAAAGTGGAATCCCAAAATGACTCCGTATATTTTTATGGAGCACAAAGGAGTACACATCATTGACCTGAACCGCACAGCAGAATGCTTGGAGCGTTCTGCCTTAGCCATGAAAGCCATGGCAAAAGCGGGTAAAAAAATCCTGTTTGTAGCCACCAAAAAGCAGGCCCGCGACATTGTGCAGAAAGCCGCTGAAAGCGTCGGTATGCCTTTCGTCACCGAGCGTTGGCTGGGAGGCATGATGACCAACTTCACCACCATCCGCAAATCGGTCAAAAAAATGCAGGGTATTGAGCGGATGCTGGCCGACACCACCCTGACGAGCATCACCAAGAAGGAGCGCCTCACTATGAGCCGCGAATTTGACAAAATGAACCGTCAGATCGGGGGTATCGCTTCTTTGAATCGCCTGCCTTCTGCCATCTTCATTGTGGACATTCACCACGAACACTTAGCATTGGCAGAAGCCCGCAAGCTGAATATCAAAACGCTGGGGATGGTGGATACCAACTCCGACCCCAGCCTCGTGGATTTCCCCATTCCAAGCAATGATGATGCCTCCAAGTCCATCGCTTTCATTACCAACTATCTGGTAGAGGCCATCCGCGAAGGGTTGGAAGAGCGCAAGGCAACGAAGGGCGACGAGAAGGAAGAAAATTAAGTAAATGTACCGATGTGCTAATTTGCTAATGTGCTAATTTTCGAACATGTGTTTGAAAGACGCACCTGTTTTCAATTCAATTTCATTCATAAAAATCATACATCTTAAAAAATATGTCGGACGTAAAAATCTCCGCAGCAGATATTAATAAACTGCGCCAAATGACCGGAGCCGGTCTGATGGATTGCAAAAAGGCGCTGGAAGAAAGCGCCGGCGATTATGAAGCAGCACAGGATTGGCTGCGCAAAAAAGGCATTGCCAAAGCCGCCAAGCGCGAAGACCGCGAAGCCAGAGAAGGCGTAGTGATTGCTTTGACCAACGATGCACAGACACGCGGGGTGCTTGTGGCCTTGAACTGCGAAACAGACTTTGTGGCCCGCAACGATAATTTCGTGTCGCTGACCCAAAAAATCGCAGATATTGCCCTTGACAAATTTCCCGCTGATCTGGGGGCATTGCTGGCACTGCCTTTCGAAGGCAGCGTGACTATCGGCGAAAAAGTAGGAGAACAAAACGGTGTGATTGGTGAGAAAATCGAACTGAGCCGCTACGAACCCATCGAGGGCGCTCAAATCCTGACCTACAACCACTCGAACAACAAGCGCTCTGTATTGGTGGCACTCAATCAAAACAATCCTGCCAATGAGCAGGCCGGTCGCGATGTGGCCATGCAAATTGCTGCCATGAATCCGGTGTCTGTCAGCAAAGACGACGTGGATCCGAAAATCGTAGAGAAAGAAATCGAAATCGGCAAAGAGCTGGCCCGTAATGAAGGTAAAGCCGAAGAGATGCTGGAAAAAATTGCTATTGGTCGCCTCAACAAATTCTTCCAGGAGAATACGCTGTTGAGCCAAAAATTTGTGAAAAACAACGACCAGAGCGTGGATCAATATCTGAGATCCATCAGCAAAGATTTGACAGTAACAGGCTTCCGCCACGTCTCGCTGTAGTTCCAATCTCTGCCACAAATAGCACAAAAACTAAAACACCCCTTCGTTGTTACAACGGACGGGTGTTTTTTCATTAAGTCTCTGGCCCTTCCCCCAATCACCATCCTGACATCAAAAATAACCTCGACTAACAATTAATAACTAAAAAACTAACAATTATATAAGTGGCTTACACAGAATCCAATATGATGCCTCTCGGCACTGCTGCTCCCGACTTTGAATTGCCGGATGTAGTCAGCGGTTGGCAGATACGGTTAAGCAGCCTTCCCTCCGCTCCTGTTACCGTGGTGATGTTTATATGCAACCACTGTCCCTATGTGGTGTATGTGCTGCCCACGTTGTTGCAGCTGACGCAGGAGTATGCACAAAAAGGAGTGCGCTTTCTGGCGATCAGCAGCAATGACGCAGCGGCTTACCCGGAGGACGGCCCTGCCAAAATGAAGGACCTTGCAGCAGACTCTGACTTTACATTCCCCTATCTGTACGATGAGACACAGGAAACTGCCCGCGCCTATGATGCCGCCTGCACCCCCGACTTTTATGTTTTTGATGCACAGATGCGGCTTTTTTATCGCGGTCAAATGGATAGCAGCCGTCCGAAGCGCCACCCGGTAGAACCCACGGGAGAAGACCTGAGAGGAGCATTGGATGCGGCATTAAACGGACAGAACTCCCCGGCTGTGCAAAGGCCCTCGGGAGGATGTAATATCAAATGGAAAGAGGGGAACTAAAAATCCAATTTTTGCTCTGGTGCATTCGCAATGGCCTGTATGTCCTCAGTTTTTTCTCTATGCAAAAAGCGGGAAAATGGGCATTGCGGCTGTTTGCCAAGCCCCGCCGGGGCCGGTTGACCGACAAGGAGCGCCAATTTCTGAGCAGTGCCCGCCATGCGTCTGTCAGCAGTGGGGCGTTGACCGTGCGTTATTATGTTTGGGACAAACCCCATAACAGCGGGCCGGCCGTTTTGCTGGCACACGGCTGGGAAAGCAATGCTGCCCGTTGGCGCAGCCTCATCCGGTATTTAGAGAAAAATGCTTCCCGCATTATTGCGCTGGATGCACCTGCACACGGCGATTCCGGGGGCGAGGTATTTAGTGCGGTGGTCTATGCGGAATTTATGGAAGCCGTGCTGAAAAAAGAACCTGCGGAGGTTGTGATTGGCCACTCAGCCGGAGGCATGGCCCTTGCCTTTCTGCTGTACGAGAAATCCCTGCCCTCTGTTAAGAAAGCGGTCCTGCTGGGTGTCCCCTATAATTTAGAAACCATTCTGGCGGAGTATGCGCGCTATGTGGGGTATTCAGGGCGCGTTGGCAAGGCCATGTCCGAGTTTATAGAAAGCCATTTTGGCCACCCCGTATCGTACTATTCCGTGGAGAAAATGGCCAAGTCCATGAGCATGCCCTGTCTGATTATGCACGATGAGCAGGACCGAACCACGCCGGTGGAAGGCGCTAAGCGCATACACAAAAACTGGAAAAATTCAGTACTGAAAGTAACCAAAGGGATGGGACATGGGTTGCAGGGGGCAGAAGTGTATAGTGCCATTCGACACTGGCTACAGGATGCCGATACTCAACAGAAGGGCAATCAGAGCAATTAACCCGGCAGTACAGTACTGTACAAAAGGCAGGGTTACTTTTTTCATGTATTTTGCCCCCACATAAGCCCCTATAAAAGCACACAGAATTGCGATTAGCAGCACGGGCCATGCTTCAACGGCCTCGGCTGCTCCAAAGCGCTGCATGTAGATGGGGATGCGCACAGCATCCGTCATGCAGGCGGTCACTACCCCGGTTCCGATAAATGCTTCTTTCGATAAGGCAAAACGCGATAAAAAGGCAGCACGCAAAGCGCCCTGGTGTCCGCTCAACCCCCCGAAAAAACCGCTTAGCAGGCCTCCGGGAGTCAAAAACGATTGTGGGAAGCTGTACTTTTTCAGGAAAGGCAATATCTCAAAAGCGGCAAAAAAAAGCATCAAAGCGGCCATCACCAATTTCAAAGGGGTGACGGTACACAGCCTCTCGCCGAGGTGCCATTGATACCACACCGGAATGCTGCTCAGCCGGGTCAGCAGCCAGGCCCCAAGTATGCCGCCCAGTACAGCCGGGATGCCGAAGCGCGCCACTAAGGAGCGATCCGCGTAGCGGCCCACTAAACCCAATTTAAAAATATTATTGGCCAGATGAACAATCCCGGTGAGGGCCACAGCCACATGTACCGGAAAAAAAATGCTGAATACCGGCAGTAACAGAGTACCCAGTCCGAAACCCGAAAATAAAGTAAGTAAAGAAGCGGCCATGGCTACCGCTCCGATTATGATTTCCATAAAAAATTTTGGCTGATGCGTATGACAGATTTATGCGCTTTTGGACGCAAAGATAGGGCGTTTTTTAGCCTGGAAGCCCGCTATATCCTTTCCGCCATACATAATCCCCGTTATTTAGGGTCCGATTTTATAAAATTCATACAAATCAAAATAAAGACGTTTATATTTGCGCGGTTATTTTACGATTTGTTATGGAAAAACGCACTTTTTTAAAATCCGGTCTTTTTATTGCTGCCGGGGCAGCATTGACTCCCTTTTTGCAAGCCTGCAAAACCGCAGCAAAAACCACGCCTGTGGCAACAGGCCCTGTTATTCCCCCGCCTAAAATGCGGCGGACCACCCCTTTCACGTTGCCGCCTCTTCCTTACGAGGTGGCTGCTCTGGAGCCCCACATAGACAAAATGACGATGGAGATTCACCATGATCGCCACCACAACGCCTATGTGACTAACCTGAACGACGGGGTAAAAGGAACAGTATATGCTGACTACGAGCTGGAAGACATTGTGGCCCGCATCACCGGGTCGGATGCAGATAAAAAGATACGCAACAATGGCGGAGGCCACTGGAACCATACTTTTTTCTGGCAAAGTATGGCACCGGGCGGCGGCGGTACCCCGCAGGGGACTTTGGCCACAGCCATCAATACACAATTTGGCTCGTACGACAAATTCAAAGAGCAGTTTTCCAATGCTGCCAAAGGCGTATTTGGTTCCGGCTGGGCCTGGCTGTGCGTAGGGGCCGATAAAAAATTGTTTATCAGTTCCACCCCCAATCAGGACAACCCGCTGATGCTACAAATTGTAAAGCAGACGGGTATCCCGGTGTTGGGATTGGATGTATGGGAACACGCCTACTACCTGAAATATCAGAATAAACGACCCGACTACATCACTGCTTTTTTTAATGTCATCAACTGGAAAGAAGCAGGGATGCGGTATGACAAAGCCATGAACTAATTTTCACATATCCTCCTCACCTTAATTTCTAAAATGTCCAAAGGAATTTCGCTGCACATTGGTCTTAATAAAGTCAATGTAGCGCACTACAATCAAATTCGGGAGTTGGCAGGTGCTGTCAACGATGCCCGGTACATGCAACATCTGGCCAAAAACGCTTTTCAGTATGGCCGCTGCGACCTTTTGTTAGACGAATCTGCCACTGCCCAAAAAGTGTTGGCCCTGCTCCGGGAGTACGCCCTGCAATTGCGGGCAGGCGACCTGCTGCTGCTTACTTATTCGGGACATGGCAGCACCATTCAGGACTTGTATTCGCCCGTAAAGGGAGACGAACGTTTCGACCAGACCTGGTGCCTCTACGACCGCCAGCTGATAGATGATGAACTGTACATGGCCTTTTCATTGTTTCGGGCAGGGGTACGCATTTTCGTGATTTCCGACAGCTGCCACAGTGGCACTGTTACACGCGAACTGGCCGAAGGCGATGATGACATCGGCAATTTAAACGCAGAATTCAATGCTGCATTCACGGAGATGGTGGAGCGCAACGGCCTGCGTATGAAGCGATTAGATAAAAAGGAAGTAGATGCAACCTTCTCCAAAAATCAGGAGCAATACAAAAAGGTGTATGAAGCCTTAGCCGAACGGCAGGCCAAGCAGCGCCGCCCTGTGGCAGCAGCCGTCAAATTGCTGGCCGCCTGTCAGGACAATCAGGTGGCTTTGGATGGTCAGGAACACGGACTTTTCACCGGGCAATTGCGCACATTATTGGAAAAGGGCAAGGGCCGCTCCATGAATATCGGCGAACTGCACCGACATTTGTGCGAGATGGTCCCTTATCAGACCCCCAATCTGTTTGAATACGGGGCAGTTATTCCTGCCTTTGAACAGTATTCTCCTTTTAGCATTGCCAAGCCCGCCGAAAGCAGCGTGCCTCCTGCTATTGCGAAGCCTTCCGAGCGGGTGGATACCCGGCCTGTTTTGACTCCTGATTCTGATAAGCCAACAGTCGTTTCCCGTTCACACCGCATCGCGCTGCACAGCACGGAAGATAAACAAATCGCCCTGGCACAAATCGCCCTCGTGGCAGCCCCCAAAGGGCTTATGAATATCAGTATTCAGGAAGGAACGGCTATACTGGATTACGAACCCGCGCCGTATGCATCTCCCTGGGACATTGTCCATGAAATTAGTCAGAAAATAGATGAAAATCACTTCGCGATTGAGGCCGGGATAGCAGAAACCGAAAACTACCCCATACAAAACGAGGAAGGCAATGTGCGCGAAGCAGGTAAGGAAGCGGACTATCTTCCCTATTGGCCTCCTGCACAAATGGAAAATGCACCGGCGGCAGGCTGGCATTTGGACGAAGCCCACAGCCAGTTGGCGACTGCCCGCGATTATGTGTGGGCTAAGGTGAAGTCGCGGGAAATTGAAAACAAGCTGCTGATCGGGCATATAGATACCGGATATTACCCGGAGCATCCGGCTTTTGCAGACCATCCCTACATTCGGCGCGATTTGGCCCGCTCCTTTGTACGGGGCGAGCTGAAAACCAACTTGGATGCAGAGGATTATTTTTCGGAAGGCAGTGAAGTACAGGGACACGGCACGGGTACGCTGGGCATTCTGGCTGGCTGGCAGATCAACGAAGATGCGTGGAAAAACTTAGGTTATGTAGGCGCTATTCCGTTTGCAGGTATCGTACCCATTCGCATTGCAGAGAACGTGGTTATCTGGGATACAGACGCTTTTTGCGACGGCTTAGAATATGCTATCAACACGGGTTGCGAAGTAGTCACCATGTCCATGGGCGGCAAGCCCAGTCGCCGTATGGCTAAGCTCATTAACAAAGCGTACGAAAGCGGCGTGACGATTATAACCGCAGCAGGTAACAATTTTACCAAAGGAATGAACGCCGTCGGCCCCAAAACGGTGGTCTATCCGGCGCGCTTTCCGCGTGTTATTGCTGCGTGTGGCACCAGTTTCAACCAATTGCCATACGACTTCGAAGCGCAAAAGGAATACGCAGGCCTGGCAGGTGTAAAGGCATTTGATGTGCGGTATATGCAGGGCAATTGGGGGCCTGAAAGTTGCATGCACCATGCTCTGGCAGCCTATACGCCCAACATCTCCTGGGCTGCTTCAACCGACCACGAAAGCAACGATCAACGACCCAGCAAGCACCTGGTTAAAAAAAGCGGAGGGGGTACGTCCTCAGCCACGCCACAGGTAGCCGCCGCCGCCGCTTTATGGATTACCCTCCACCATGCCGATCTCAAGCGCAAGGGCTATCATCGAACCTGGCGACAGGTGGAAGCCGTGCGCGCCGCATTGTACGGATCGGCCTACAAAGATGCCCGGATCAATTGGAAAAAGTACTACGGCAACGGCATCATCCGGGCGATGGATGCCCTCAAAATACCAGCTCCCGCCGCCATTCCGGAAGAGCGCAAAGCACCGGAAGCGGAGAGCTCGTGGTGGGGCATTTCGGAGGCATTGGATATGTTGCTGAACCGGGATCGCGCTTTGGAAGGACAGGCAGCCGACTCGCGCAGGAACGCCTTGAAAATGGAGGCCCTCAGCGTGCTTATGGCTTCGCCAGAAGGCAGTACTCTGATGGACAATTTAAGTGTTATCACTTCCCCTTCAGAGGCGGAAGCCCAAAAAGTGGCAGCATTTTTGCGCAATGCCAAAGAATCGTCCAAAACACTGAGAGCGGTCTTAGGGTAAAGCAGTCGTGAACGGCCTCCCTTATTTTTACGCCCGAATAAAGGATGCCTATACCTATTATGACATTTTTCTGGAAAAAATCGCTCCCATACTGTTGGCTTGCACTCAAACAGACTGTTTGTTCCCTCTTGGTCTGTATGCTGATTGCAGGCAGGCTGTTTGCACAGAATGACCGGTTGAAGGAATTGGAAAATGAGGCCATTGGTGCATACGGAATACAGCGTTTGGAAAAAGGAACTTTGTATATTGATGCCCTGATTGCCAACGGCAACTATGAGGCAGCCGAGGAGTGGGCAGAAGATATGGAACAGGTGGCACGCAAACTTCGCCTGCCGCGTTGGCGGGCCATTGCCCTCAATCGCCAGGGAAAAGCAATGGTATTGGCGGGCAAGCGCAAAGCAACGGCGCGCCTGCTCAAAAGCAACGAAATACTGGAGGAAGAAGGCCAGCCAGATCGCAATATATTGTTGGAGAACATGGCCCTGTTGCGGCAATTGGCCCTCCACAACGGCAAAATAGAAGAGGTAGCAGAAATAGATGCCCGGATTGAACATTACAAAAGCAGCGTGCCCTCGTCTCCAACACCGCCTCCTCCCCCTCCTGATAAGCTCTTGACCCACAAAGAATTCAGGGAAGAAATGACGGCTATACAAACCAAACTATTATCGGTGGGGAGAATGACTGAAGAAGAAAAGCAACATTTCATAGAAGAAACCCAAAATCTTCAGGAGAAATTAGTGGCAAAAGAAGCCGAAATCAGTCGCATGACCGAAGCGCAGATGAAATCTTCCATAATGGTGATGCAGCAACGTTACCTGTTAGACTCTTTGAGTTTTCAGGCCGGTATGGACTCTTTGGCCATTTCCAACAATGACCTTGCGCTGAGGGAAGCCAAGAGCAGCAGGCGTTTTTATTTGGTGGCATTGGCAGCACTCGTGCTGATGTGTGCAGCTGCTTTGTTTAGCGTTTTCAAGGCCAGGCAATACGCTCACTCGTTGGAGGTTAAAAATAACATGATAGTCTTAGAACAGGAGCGTTCCGAAAACTTGTTGCTGAACATCCTCCCCGCCCTGATTGCCGAAGAACTCAAAACAAAAGGCCGCACCACTGCCCGTCTTTTTGACAACGTGAGCGTCCTCTTTGCCGACTTTGTGAATTTCAGCAGCATAGCTGAGCAGCGCTCTCCTGCCCAGCTGGTGAGCGACTTGGATGTATGTTTTCAGGCATTTGATGAGATGGTGGCCCGCAATGGCTTGGAAAAGATAAAAACCATCGGAGATGCTTATATGTGTGCCGGAGGAATCCCCAACGGCGATGGCAGCCACATAAAAGACATGATTCATACGGCACTGGAAATGCAACAGTGGCTGTACAAGTGGAATATGGAGCGCGACACCCTGCAATTACCCCGCTACGATGCGCGGATTGGCATTCACTGCGGTCCGGTGGTGGCTGGCGTAGTAGGGTCACACAAATTCGCCTTCGATATTTGGGGAGATACAGTTAATGTAGCAGCCCGCATTGAGCAAGCCGGAGAAAGTGGCCGTGTAAATATTTCGGGGGATGCTTATCGGGCCATCAAAGATCGGTATGCGTGTCAATACAGGGGAAAAATCGCCGTAAAAAACAAAGGAGAGATAGATATGTATTTTGTAGAAACATAAAAAAACCCGTCGGTCAGAGACCGACGGGGATACAGGACGGGAGAATAATGGGGCTCGAACCCACGGCCTCAAGTGCCACAAACTTGCGCTCTAACCAGCTGAGCTATATCCTCCGTTTTAACGCCGCAAAGTTACGAAGTTTTGCGACATTTACAACCTTTTAACCACCGAAAAATGAAAAAAGTTCAATTTACGGAACGGTCTTTTCGATTTTATTTCAAAAAAATAGAAGAACACCCATTAGTTTGAAAAAAAATCAGATTTTTACGTCGTCAATTATCCAACAAATCGGAAGGATAATGCGTTTGAATGCGCACCGTTTCGTGCTACTATGAACTATCGCGCCGCCAAGCAGTACATTCTGGAGGAATTAGACAGGGACTTGTCGCCCCTGTTATTTTACCACGGCGTGCATCACACTAAGGATGTGCTGCGCATGGCTACTTCTATTGGAAAGCGCGAAGGAGTGAAAGGGCGGGACATGATTCTTTTAAAAACGGCTGCCCTATACCACGATGCCGGATTTTTGAAGAATAAACACGCCGGACACGAAGAGGAAGGTTGCCGGATCGCCCAAATGGAATTACCGCGCTTTGAGTACTCCCCTGAAGAGGTACACACCATTTGCGGAATGATTATGGCTACTAAAATTCCACAATCGCCGCACAACCTGCTGGAGGAAATTATTTGTGATGCAGACTTAGATTACTTAGGGCGGGAGGATTTCTACCACATTGGCAGTACCCTGTTTAAAGAATTGCAGGCGTATCAATTGATTGGCGATTTTGAGTCCTGGAATCGCCTGCAAGTTTCTTTCCTCTCTGCTCATCATTTTCATACCGACACCAACCATCGCTTGCGGGAGCCTGTGAAGACCCACTATTTGCAAGAGCTGCGGGACTTGGTGGCTAGCTACTGATGAGCGCGTATTGAGGGGTACAAGGGTCAGATGAAGAATGTCTGCTTTCTATATTTTTGCTTCTTGTGTTTGCCGCTGTCGGCCCAATGGCAATATGCCAACGGCCCTTACGGGGGGATGATCTGGGACTTAAAAGACAACGGGAAAACTGCTTTCGCCACGACCCAGGCGGGTGTTTTTTGCCTTAGAACGGGCAGCACGGCTTGGGAGAAGTGCGATACTGCACAGGTACATCATCTGTCCGTAGAAGGTCGTCGCATCTATTTAGTTTCCTACAATCATTACTTCATTCGGCAATCCGCAGATCAAGGCCATACATGGGAGACGAAGCTGTTGCCTGATTCTATCCGTCAGATACGGGACTGGGCCGGGAAAGGCGATACTATTCTCATTACTACCAATAGTCATATATGGCGGTCAGGCGACGGAGGTACCTCGTGGCAAAGTCAGTGCATTGCTACTGCGCCCGAACACTATTACAATGCAATTGAACGTATTGATTCTTTTTTTTATGTGAGCAGTCGCTTCCACATTTACCGTTCCACCGACGGGTTGCAATGGAGTTTTGTTTCTTCTGTACCGGAATCCGCTCCGAATTTGGCTATTTTCCAACTTTATGGTGCAGCGGATACGCTGCTGGCTTTTACGGGGCTTAATCTCTGGCAGAGCAGCACGGGCGGAAAACACTGGCAGACCAATCTGAATGGTGGTGCCTGGGGGCCACTTCCGCCCAATTTTACCCGAAAAGGCAAATACTGGTATGCATCTGCCGGCTATCTACGGCGTTCGGAAGATGCAGGACTGACTTGGAACCCGGTGTCTGGTTGGATGGAGTTCCCTGCCGATCTTTGGGCTATAGCTGTTTCAGGCGGGAATATCCTCATGGGCTCGCAGTCATTGGGTGTTCTTACTACGTCCGATCAGGGAGTGACTTTCGGATACGCCAATCAGGGTATTGCGGCCGCTACAATTTTCGATGTTGCTGTTTATAAAGATACCGCTTATGTGAAAGACAATCGCGGCATTCTCTGTACCCGCCTGCCCAATGCGCACTGGGACACGACTTATCTTATTCATGTAGAAGCCCCATTTGAGCAGGAACAGATGCTTTTGTCTTATCATCAGGGACACCTGCTTTTACAGGCCGACGAACGATTGTTGCTTCGACTGGCAAATGGTACATTTAAGGATATTACGCCTCCGGGCGGTTCTTCCTGGTCACCACCCATGCGCAATTTTTCCAAAGGAGACACTTTAGTGATATGGCAAAATTACTCTCCGCTGTACGCATCTTCAAACGCAGGGGATACGTGGCAGGCAATCTCTTTTCCCACAGGCTGGGAACTCTTTGACGTTGTACTACAGGGAGATACACTTTTTGCCGCTACTTCGAAAGGGTTATTCAAAGCCACAAGTTTAAAGGGGGCATGGGACCGTGTCTGTTTTTTGCCGGGTTTACCCGCCCGCCTTTGGGCGACAGACTCCGCCCTTTGGTGCCTGCATACGGGATCAGAAAGCGCACTGTATTTGTTAGACAAAGCCCTTGTTGAGTGGAAATATTGCTCTATTAAATTCCCTGCTGACTTCCCTGCCAAGGCATTTCCGAAAGTGTCCTTTTGGAAATATGGGAAGTCTTTAATAAGCGCTTTCGAAGGGGCAGGGGTCTATATGTCACACGATCATGGATTGACCTGGGAGCCTTTTAATGAGGGACTGCCGCCTGCCCGGTTTTTTAAATCCCTTTACACTGGTGACCGCTGGCTGGCCGCAGCAACAAACATAGGTCTGTTTTTTCGATCTGCCGACGCAAGCACGAGTACAACAACACGGGTACATCAGGTCCCGGATTTTTTGATTTATCCCAATCCAACCTCCGACCTTTTGGAGGTCAGAAGTATGGATTCAAGGCATATAGAGCGCGTAGAAATTTATGATTTTTCAGGTAAGTTGATGTTATGCCGGGAAGTGAAGTCAGCAATGTATCAGGAATCACATCTCGCTGCCTTTTTGCCGGCCTCGGGCATGTATCGGATAAAAGTGTATTGGGAAGGCGGTCGGTCGGGATACGCCTCTTTTCTGTATGGACAATAAGTGAGTTTGCAGAACCTGGACTGCCCTTTGTGTCTGCGCCTGGTCTGTGCGGAGTAAACAGGAAAACCGGCTTTGATAGAAAAATCAAAGCCGGTTTTCTGTCTTGAACAACCTCCTGTACGCGCTGGCATTTTCCGGCAACGGTCTTCCGTGTCGGCTTTTTACCATTAGAAGGGCCGTCCGACGAACCATGCAGGCGGGTTATTTCGGAGAGGTATCAGGAGCAGGGCCTTGTGCGCACTACCACCGAACTGGTCAGGCTGCAACCGCCTTTGGTTTTTACCGTTACTTCGTAAACGCCGGCTTCTTTCACCTTCAAAAACCGATCGTTGCCTCCTGTGTTCCAGGAAAAACTTTCAAAGTCTCCCTCCACTTTCAGGATGGCCTCCCCTCCTTCACAAATGACCGTGGGGCCGCTGATAGACAATGGAGCAGGGCGTACAGATATTTTAAGTGGCACAGGGTTGGAACTTTGAGCAACAACCGACCAGGAGAGCGTCAGGAAAAAAGCAAAAAAGGTGTATCTCATAGCGCGAACAAATAAAAGTAAAAAGTCAATCTATATTTTTACAAAACGGCCTTCCCAATAGCGGTCTTTTGCCATGACTACCACGGTATAAATGCCCGTGGGAAGTGTTTGTACGTCCAAAGGTTGTTGCCAGCTGCCTGTCCCTTTGAATGTATTAAGTTGTTTTACCGGCAGCCCACTTGTTGTATAGACCATTACTTGTACTTCGCCGGACCATTCCGATTGGATAGCGATATTCGTCTGGTCTTTTACGGGGTTGGGCATCAGATGCAGCGGCAGGGGCTGAATCCCTTTGGCATTGTACACGCTTGATATGGTATATTCGTAAGCGCCCTTGTCAGGAGCATTAAAGCGAAGCTTACCTTCTAAATCCGTGCCAGGCGCTCCTGCTGCTATTCCCGTATTAATACAGGGACTGTTGCTTTTGAGGTGGTAGTTGCCTCCTAACCCGTCTTCAAAAAGGGGATCTGTCTCCACGACATCATTGGCAGCAGTAAGCACTCTATTTAAGGAGGTATCTCCACACAAATTCCCTCCGCGCGATACCACGGTCGGTTGACCATCTTCTACTTCATAGTCTTTACCTACTGCATTATTGCCGAAAAGAATCGTATTTTGCAATTCAAGGGTAGCCTTTCCGCCTATGGTGTCCTGCCATTGCGCAATACCTCCGCCAATGGGGGCAGAATTATTCGCTACGGTACAGTTCATAAGTGTAAGCGGCGAAGTGGATCCCGAGGCATTGTTGATGATGCCCCCTCCGGCACCAGTTCCCTGATTGTCGTTAGCTGCAATGAGACAATTGGTCAGTCGGGTATTGGTATTCGAAATGTTGATGCCGGCCCCCTGAGTAGTAGCAAAATTGCCCAGTATCACTGTATTTCTGATTACCATTTCTCCGATGTTGAAAGTGTCATCGCTGAAATTGATGGCTCCGCCCGTCCCTGCTGTATTGGAAAGGAAGGAACTGTTTTCTATTACAAGGGGCGTTCCGGCAGAAATATGAACACCACCACCGTTGGATTCCGCACTATTGGAAATGAAATTCGAGCCTTCTATTTTGAGTTTGGAGTTGGTATTTTGCAGAAACAGGGCACCTCCGAAGCGGGCAGTATTTGATTCGAAAGTACAATTTTTATAGGTAACATTGGCTGTAAAGGCGGTTGAAGCAGCGCCTCCGCTGGTATTCGCTTTGTTGGCTGTAAAGGTGCAGTTTTCCATAACAGTCACATTGCCTGTCGTGTAATTGGCCACGGCACCACCAAAACTGGCTACGCCTCCTTCAAAAGTACAACTGTTGTAATTGGCAAGCGTAGAATCCGCATTGTGGACATGCGCCCCACTGGTTCCGGCACTATTGCCTTTAAAAGTAGAGTTTTTTACATCGTAAGTTGCTTTAAAGGAAAACACTGCACCACCCCGCGTTGCACCCGTGGCCGCACCGGCTGCTACTGCTTTGTTATTCTCAAAAGTACAGCTGTCTATGATGTTTTTAAATCCTCTGCTGACACCACTGTAATAAACGGCTCCGCCTATATGTCCTGAATTATTGATGAACCGGGTATTTTTAATGACGGAAGTAGTAGTTGCATTGAAAATCGCTCCTCCAGTAGCGATATTGCCGGCGGTAAGGGGGTCAACAGCCTCATTATTTTGAAAAACGCAACGATCAATGGTAAAAGGGTAGGCACCGGCCCGGCCATCATTGTACATGGCAGCATAATCAATGGCTTTATTTTCGCTGAAAATCGTGTTGCTCAGTGCAAAGGTAGTCTGCCACGTGAACATGCCCGCACAAGGGTTGTTACCTGCGCCATTTTTGGAAAACACACAGCTGTCCATGCGCATATTCGAGGAGGCAATGATGTAAAAACTGCCACGAACAGTTGTGTTTTCTGAAAAAGTACAGCGTCGGATGGTAACACCATTATTCAAATTGCGCATGAAAGATGCCGCTCCTGAACTAAGACAGCCATTTTTCTCGAAGGTACAGTTTTCCACAACACTGCGGCTGCCTTTGTTGTCCAATATGGCCAGACCTCCCCCTGTGTCTCCATAGTTATCGGTGAAACGGCACTGCCGGACTCGTATTGTACCGGTAGCCAACAGGCCACCACCACGTCGCGCGAGGTCAGGACTGGCGGTACCCGTCAGCGTATGGCCGCCCTTAATGGTGAAGCCGTCTATCAGAGTGGGAATAGCAGAGGTAGCAGTATCCGTCATTTGCACAAGATGTATGGCATTGTCTATTCGGCCGGTGGTATAATTTCCTGCCACATCATTTCCTGCCATATCGCCGCTCAAAGTGGTGAGATTGATAACTGGATTGCGTGCTGTAATAGAGGTTTCGCTGCCCGCGAAGCCTCCGTACAGGGCGACCCCATTTTTCAAGAAGAAGGAGGAATCAATACCAGTACCGGCTGGTTTATAAGTGCCGGCAGCGACCCATACCTGATCGCCTTTGGCAGCGTTATTGAGCGCATCCGACAAGGAGGTATAGGCATTTTGCCACGAAGAGCCATTGTTAGCACCGGTAGCATTGGTTTTCACGTAGATGGTTTTTTGAGCGGAAAGGCAAATGCTCCATAGAGCGAGGAAACACAGGAAAAATAGTTGTTTCTTCATAATCGCAGGTTTTTAAATGTAAACGGGTTAGAAAATGTAAAATTGGAGCCTTTACACGGCCCCGAATATTGGCGCAAATTACAGCGACTTTGCAAAATAGCCTTAAAAAGTCGCTTTGTTTTTTCAAAATACTGTTTCCAATACCTGTGTTGTGTGTACTTCGCCAAAACCTGGGATGTGCAGGCGATAAAGATGAAGTAACTTCTCCAGTAGGTTTTTGCGTTCTCCGGGGTCTAATTTAATTTCATGGCAAAATTCCAGCGGCATTTTCCATAGATACACCAATTGAGCAGTTTGTACACTCCCCAAATAGTGGGAATGCAGGGGCGGAGCATCTATATAAGAACCCTCCTGAAAGTCTAAAAACACATTCGTCCGGCTTTCATCGGGGATGGGAAAAAAGCCTAGACAGGCGGATAACTGCATCAAAAAATGCAAGTGTATGTTGGCAACAGGATGGGGGGTAGTGTCTAAAAAAGTCAGCGTATCGCACAAATACTGAAAGAGTTCCCGTTGCTCGTCTGCGTTCTGGATACATTTTCGACAAATTTCGGCCATAAAAAGCGCCACAGAACCGCGCTTTACGTCGAAAGGAATAGTAGAAAATACCTGGTCCGGCCGGATTTCTTTGAGGCGATTAGGCCCTTGTGCCGATTCCCGAAAATAGCTCACCAATTCTACAATCCGCATGGGCTGAAACAGACCAAAAGGCATACGGGTACGGGCGGTACGCACGCTGCCGGCAATAAAAGTGCGCAGACCTTTTTCTTCCGTAAATATGTCGGTAATTACACTGGTTTCTCCATATTTAATGGTTCTGAGAATAATGCCGCGTGTTTTAAGCATGAACAAAAAGAAGTAGAAATAAATGGCAAATGTACGAAAACAGGTGCAAAAATGTGCAAATTTCGAAAAAAATACCCATAAAACGATAAGCAGATTTTGTAAAAAGCGTATATTTGCCGTTCTAATGAAAATAAACACTGCTCCACCATTGTTTAACTTCTTCTTCAAATCCAACACTGCGCCGTATCCTACCACCACTGCACTTTTTCAGGGACTTCAGCACGAAGAATCCGCGGCTATTCGTTACCTTTATCACAAATCTACTCCTGCTTTGTCGAAATTGGCGCGTTACAGTAGCATGACCAACGAAGATGTGGAGGATGTAATAGGAGACTCCATTGCCTTGCTGATTCAGAAAATACGCGATGGAAGCTACGTTTTTCAGGGCCATGATCCCGTCTCTTACGTAATAGAAATTGGCAAGAACAAAATGAAGAACTTCCATAAAAGACACCAAAAAGTGCAGTTCGTTGCTTTAGAAACCCCTGATTTGTTGGCAGATGCTGCCGAAGAGGAATGGACGGAAATGTGGTGCGTCAAAGCCATGCAGCACTTGATCGGACAAATGCCGGAAAATTGCCAGCAATTGATTCGGCTGAAATACTTGGAAGGATGGCCGGACAAAGAAATCGTTGAGCAACAGATGACCCAATACACCACCGTGGACGCCCTAAAAAATAAACGCAGCCGCTGTATGAAGAAGTTATCTGTTTTCTTTTCCAATCTGGCACCCTCCGATATATGAACTTGCCTGATATCTTTATTTATATTATTCACTACCTGTAACTAATGTCCTACGAACAAGATATAGAAGCCTACCTCAACAACGAGTTGGACGAGACCATGCGACAGCGTTTTGAAACAGCGGTGCAGCACAACGAAATGTTGGCGCAAGCCCTTAAGCAACGCCGATCGGCGCATCGGCGCCTGGAAGCCATGCAGTTGCGCCTGAAGGTACAGCGCGCCTTGGATGCTCCCGGCGAGTCCTCGGATCGCATTATTTCCCGCACTCTCCTGTTCTTATTACTCACAGGAATGATTGCAGTGGCCACCGGATTGCTTTTTCTAAAAAAGCACCCTGCGCCACAACCACAACAACCCCTGCACCTGCTTCCCCCTGCGGCGCATACGCCCGAAGTGACACCTGAAAGAAGCCGGCTCCCTGCATCCACTGTGTCTCGAAAAGTGTTGGCAACGCGCTGGTACATCCCTCCGCCTGACAAGACGCTGCGTTCCTCACCGTCAGCAGCGGACGCTTTTACTCAGGAATTGGAGATGGCAATGGGCAGCAACCAGCATCGGCGAATTATAGTACTGCTTTCTTCCGACTCTTTGGTAACAACCAACTCTTACCTGCGTTTTCTCAGGGCCAACGCTTCTTTTCGGGTCGGTGACTTTGCACAGGCAGCTACCGATTTCTCTTTTTTGGAAAATACCCTACAGTATCGGTACGAAGGACGCTGGAATGGCCTTTTGTGCCAACTGGCAGAAGGGCGCAAGTCGCTCGGAGCAGTAAAAAAGCGCCTGAGGGAAATGAGTACTGATCCCGCTTTCCCCTTCCGGAAGCAGGCTGCTAACCTTCTAAAAGCGCTAAGCCGCAATTAGGTCTTCCCATCATACATCGCACATCAGACATCCCATATCAGACATCCCACATTAAACTAAACCCATACGTCCTTATTTCCCATTCCGGGGCCTGTGGGGGGGCGGCTGGTGCGGCGGGCTTCCCAAAACGCTCAGTTTCCCGTGCTTTCCCCGGTGCCTTTAACGATGCCATATTGAACTGCTCTATGTCGTAAGGGGTTTTGCTGTAAATCAGTTTCAGATAGCCCTTTTCCTCCGGCCATCCGTTTTGTAGAATGTGATCGCCCAAAGAAAAGGAAAAATAAGGCCCGTTTTTAACAGTGGGTCTTGACTTTAAGGCATGGCCCCGCTCCAATAAAAGGATAGGGCGCTCCATTAAACCCTTGTCATTGGCCAAAAAACCAAAAGTCGGTGACATATAAATCAGGCTACAGTGGTAACTCTGATCGCTTTGGTTCACCAATTCAAAGCGCAACAGCGTGGAGGGTTTTTCCTGCGACAAAGCAATGTGCAATTCCTGACCATTTAGAAAAATCTGCCGCTCTTGTCCTTCCCCGGTTTTTTCAAATACCCGAAGTTCTATAACTGGCTTATCCAGCCCCGGTGCGCGATGTTCCAAATCGCGCAAAAAGTGCCAGCGAGCTATCTGGGTACACTCTTCCACCACTTCTTTGAGGGATGCTTCCGATTCGGCGGACCAGTAGTAAGGTTCCAAAAGCGGATTTTCTTCGTCATGGGGCAATGAAAGCACGATTTGCTCTTTTTTTGCATGCAATACATAGTGGGCTGCTTCTTCGTCTGTGACGATATTCAGCACTTTTGACCCCGTTGCCGCTATTTTCTTTTCGATCAAATCCTGCACTTGTGTTGCTGCTTCTCCCTTAATAAAAAAGGAAAGCGGCTGAAAGCCCATACCGCTGAGTTTTGCCTGATAGTTACTCAGATCAGAAGGGGGGGCACCTTGTGGCCATTCTAATAAAGACCGGTCGGGGTACAGGCTTTTCACCATCGCCTTCCACTGTTGGCCCGGTTTCGAGGCATGTTCTACCTTGATTTCCGTGTTCACGGTCATGCCGTGCAGTACACCCGCCCCCAAACGCCATTCCCGATCGGTGGAAGAATAGTCCACCGGAAACACCTGTTCTCCGTCCAAAGCGGTGTTGGTCAGTACCTGTCGCTGTCGGTGATTGTCTCCGCTGCTTTGCACATAGAGTTGCGGCGTTTGCCGGTCGTCGTCCAGCAACATCATCGGGTTGCGCTGAAAGCGGATGCGGTTGAGTACCCGTCGGTAGAGGGTGTCATACGATACCCGCCCCTGCTGTTCCGTCAGGATGCTCAATACATGGCGGTTAAAAACACCCCGCAATGGTTCTCCACCATCGGCTCCTGCGTTTTCCCAACACAATTCAATGGGCAGGCAGGCCCCCAGCATTACGTGGGGCGCTTCCGGCAACACCGTTTCTACATCCTGCTCATTTTCCAATGCGGTCTGTACTGCGGCATCCTGCCAAAAGATAAAATCTTCTTTTGCACGGGCCGGGAAGGCATAGCGCTCAATTTGACGGGATGCCGCATGGGGAGCAGCAGGTTTCGCCACACTGCGGGTGCTTTCTCCGGAGTGGCAGCAGTCTATCATCATCAGTATGTGGGGCGTTTTTGACCCATCCTTTCTATGGGTCAATTCCCGCATCAGGTAGCGTATTTCTTTGTCGGCCAGCATCTCTTTGCCCACGCTGCTTGCTGCGCCGTTGAAATCGCGCATGGCCAATCCGGCAATGTTGCCGTCTATTTCAGATTTTTGGAAAGCCGGAATATTCGTTTGCTCCCGCACACCGTGTCCTGAAAAATAGAACCAAATGCTATCCTCCGGCCCGGCCTGGCCCAGAAATTCCCGAAACGCCTGCACCACGTTGTTCTTAGTTGGCAGGGCTTCTCCCGGCGACACCATTTTGCGTACGTACACCTTTTGAAAAGCAGCCTGTACAAAAGGTGCATACAAGTATTTTTCTACGGCGGCCACATCGTTCAGGCAGCCGTTGAGCTGCCTTTCCGGCGGCATGAAGGGGTATTGGTTGATGCCCACTAAAAGGGCATAAAGATTTTTTTTCATCCTTCCTGTGTTTGCGCAGCGGGTACAGATTTATTCAACAGGGGATTGTCTATAATGCTTCCGGTGGCAATGTTGGAAAAAACGCCCCAGCTCAGCAATTTGGCATAATCGTACAGCCCTTCAGCACCAAAAGCAGGATTGCCGTTCAGGTAAATTTGCTGCAACCCCACCCAAGTGAGTATAATGAGGGAGATAAACCAAACGAAGGGACGCAGGTAAGTGAAAATAAACAGGATACTAAAACGGCCTGTCAGAAATTGTTGCCATTTCGACTCTGCTTTGTTTTCGACAGCCGTTTCTTCTATCCGCGCAGCACGCCGAAGACCAAAATCTACGCCGCCGCCACCCGCACTTCTGCTGCCTCCCTGCGTGTTCAGGGCCTGTTCAAAGGCGGCTTTGGCTTCCTCCTTGCGGGCAGGATCGCCTTGCAAAATGGCATCGCGCCAATTATTCAGCAGCCCCGATAAGGCGGGATTGTCTCCCAATTTTTCGGTAATGCGGGCATAGACAATTTCTAATTCGTTGATTTCAACGATGGCTGTTTTCAAGGCACTGATCTTTCCGTCCAAGCTAGCCTGATCTTCTTCCGATTCTGCATTTTCTATCTGGTAAAGCAGGGAGCGTACAGTCAGCAGCAGTTCTTTTTTGCTCACTTCATCGCCCAAAGCATTGATGTCATTTTTCAGACGCAGTACTTTTTGCAGGGAATCTGTCTGGGCTTTTTTAGATTTCACTAAAAAATAAATGCCGCCGAAGGCAATGCCCAGCAGCAGAAAAAACAGCGCTTTCAGCACACTGCAACGCCTGTTGACCGTTACAGAAGTATCCAACGGCTGCTTGTTGTTTTTCAGATACACCTGTACCTTGCCCGTGTATTCGTCGGGTGATAAATCGGCCTCTTTAAGCGAGACCGCCAGCATCTTCTTTTGATAGGGATGAATGATGCGGTCTTCTTTGGATAATTCCACCACCGGCCGTACCACCTCCTGCGAGTTGGTACCCACCAACTCCACTACTACCCGATCAATAAGGGCCGGATAGGTGCCAGGGTTTTCCAAAGGAATGGCCAAGCCGTTCCTTCGTTCTTTCACGGGCAGAATGCCATTCAGAAACCACCCGGATACCGTGTTGGCAGAAAGCCCCATACCTCCTGTCGCTTCGGGGATAGTTGCCATGCTTTCAGCCCCTAATGTGTTGATACACAGGGTAATTTTTTTGGAACAGCTGCTGTCGCGGGTACTCTTGAGCAAAAGAGAGCCGTAATAACTACCCGGAGGAACTTCCCCCTTTATGGTAACCGCTGCATTGCCCTCCTGCTCTTTTTTGACCGAAATCATTATCTTGATAGAAATTCGATCTGCGGCAATAGTAGTGTTGGCATCCGGGTCTTTTAATGCCGTTTTTGCGACATAATAATCCCCGTTTTCGATGCCCGTCCAAGTCAAATCCCCGGTGTAATTGCCGTCACCGGCTTCTAAATACAGGGTGTCGCCATTGGGGAAATCAGGTAATACACAGGTCTGGGATTGTGCCTGCAAAAAAAGGGGAAAAAGGAAAAGCGCAAGCAGGGGAATGCACTTTAACAGGGTCAGGAATTTGTTTCTCATAGTAAAAAGTGGATGTAATGGTCGGCAGTCCGGGGTTGGACAAAAGCAAAAATCAGGGCGTAAAGATAGGTGCTTTAACTATATGGCATAAAAAAAATCTCTTTTTATTTCAATATACAAAAATGTATTTGCGTTTGCGCTGATATGAATGCTACCCGGCCCGACGAACTGCTTGAATTCTTCTTAGGAGAAACACACATTACAGAAGTATTGCGGTATTTCCAATTGTTTTCGTGGCCACTTACGGAGACTGAAATTATTCAGTTTTACGCAGGTCAGGAAGCACCCTCTGTGATTCAGAAGGTACTGGCTTTATTGGTGCGGAACGGAAAAGTGCAACAGGCAGGAACCTTTTATCAGTTAGAAGAATGCAGTCATCTCGTGGACAGACGCTTAGACTATGAAGCACGGGCACAGGAACTTTGGCCCGTTGCCCGGCGGATGGCAGAGATAATCGCGGGATTTCCTTTTGTGCGTGCCGTTCTGGTATCCGGCTCTTTGTCCAAGAATGCAATGGGGCCGGAAAGCGATATTGATTTTTTTATTATCACTGAACCGCGCCGGTTATGGGTAGCGCGTACCCTGCTGGTGTTGTTCAAGCGCGTCTTCCTCTTTAACTCGCACCGCTATTTTTGTGTCAACTATTTTATAGACACCGAACATCTCTTTATCGCCGAACACAACCGATTTACTGCTACGGAAATAGTGACCCTGCACCCGCTGTACGGCAGGACATGGCACAAAAAATTTTATGCGGCAAACAGTTGGGCTTGGGAAATGTTTCCCCATTTTCCCCATCTCGATCTTCCGGAAATACCCGAAGAAAGAGATGGTTTTTTAAAAAGGCAATTGGAAAAATGGTTGTCCGGTCCCATTGGCGACTGGTTAGACCGGCAATGGATGCATCTTTCTCTGCGATTTTGGCGGCGCAAATTTCGTCATTTTTCTTCGGAAGCGTTTGATCGGGCGGTGCGGTGCAGTCGCCATGAAGCCAAGTTGCACCCCATGCAGTATCAGCACCGGGTATTGGAAGCCCTGCACACAAACTGATAGAAAATCAGCTGCGTTTGCCCTCTTTGAGCAGCATCATTAAGTATTCTCCATACCCGCTTTTTAAATAGCGCTCTCCCAATTTTTCCAACTGTTCGTCGCCAATGAAACCCATTTGCCAGGCTACTTCCTCAATGCACCCGATTTTAAGCCCCTGCCGATCTTCAATCGTCTCAATAAATTGACTGGCCTGCATCAGGCTTTTATGGGTACCCGTATCAAGCCAGGCATAGCCTCTGTTCATGACGCGGACCTGTAGGCGGCCCTGCGCCAGATAGGTGCGGTTTACGTCCGTAATTTCGTACTCGCCGCGTGCGCCGGGTTGCAGGTTGCGGGCTATTTCCACCACTGAGTTATCGTAAAAATACAAACCCGGCACAGCGTAATGGCTTTTGGGTACCTTAGGTTTTTCCTCAATGCTCAGTGCTTTAAAATGCCGGTCAAATTCCACTACCCCGTAGCGCTCCGGATCGGCTACCTGATACGCAAATACAATACCGCCTTCGGGTTGCGTACAGGACTGCATCAACTCGCTCAAACCAGCCCCGTAAAAAATGTTATCGCCCAGAATGAGCGCAGTGGCATCTTTGCCAATGAAGTCTGCCCCCAGCACGAACGCCTGAGCCAGGCCATTGGGAATATGCTGCTCCACATAGGAAAAAGACATCCCCAAATCGGCCCCGTCTCCCAACAAAGCGCTGAACTTGGGCAAATCCTGAGGAGTAGAAATGACCAAAATTTCCTGAATACCGGCCAGCATCAGGGTGGAAAGCGGGTAATAGATCATCGGCTTGTCGTAAACAGGCATAAGCTGCTTACTGACTGCTAATGTCAATGGATAAAGCCGGGTGCCAAGTCCCCCGGCCAGAATAATACCTTTCATGCCGCAAAGGTAAATTTTTCGGCGGGGATTGAAAAAATATGAAAATCGTTTTTATTTTTGCTGCACTTTTTGGCATAAATCATGAATATACTTATTGCAAGCAATACGTCCATTCCGGTAGCGGCTTATGGCGGTCAGGAACGTATTGTATGGTGGTTGGGAAAAACGCTGGCAGCTCTCGGACATCATGTTACTTTCTTAGTAAAAAAAGGCTCCCGCTGCGATTTTGCAAAAGTATTGACCCTGTATGAGAAGAAGCCGATTGCCGATCAAATACCCGCCGAAACGGAAGTTGCACACTTCCATTTTTTTCCTGCCGAGCCGGAAAGCATCCGTACTCCCGTACTTTTTACATTTCACGACAATGCTTCCGAGGCCCGTTCCTTTCCCTGCAATACGGTTTTTCTTTCCGCCAACCATGCCCAACGCCATGGGGGGACTGTGTTCGTCTATAATGGAATAGACCTCGAGGACTATGGGGAGCCGATAACCGACAACCGGCGGATGTACTTCCATTTCCTGGGCAAGGCCGCCTGGAAAGTAAAAAATGTGCGCGGTGCCATCGAGATTGCCGGAATGGCCGAGGAACGCATCCATATTATTGGAGGCAGCCGTCTGAGTTTTAGAATGGGTCTCAACATGCTGTCTCCCCACGCACGCTTTCACGGCATGGTGGGTGGCTATGGCAAAAACGCCCTCATTCAGGCATCAAAAGGGCTGATCTTTCCCGCCCTTTGGCATGAGCCTTTTGGTTTGGCCATTCCGGAAAGCCTGTATTTTGGTTGCCCTGTTTTTGGCACTCCTTACGGGTCTTTGCCCGAATTGCTCGGTGCCAAGGCAGCCCGTGCCTCTTCCGGAAACGGTTACGTCGAAGCCGTTCACTCTGATTTCGGCTTTCTTTCTGTCAAAAAACAGGAAATTGCCGATGCCCTCCGCGAAACAGATCAGTATGACCGGAACAAGTGCCAGGAATATGCCCGCGACTGTTTCTCAGCGCAGCGTATGGCCCGCGATTATGTGCGCCTCTACGAGGAGGTGGCTGGTGGTCATTTACTTCATCCGGAAGCCCCCGTGCTGGAAGAAGCACCGGATAAAAAAATGTTATTGATAGAGTGAACTGCATACTTCGCAATTGCTACCACCTAAACAGTAGTAAGCACTTACCCTTTTGGAAGGTGCATTTTCCGGAACAGTCAATCCAGCGATTGCAAACGCGAATTATTATTTTTCCATAACGCATTCTTATCAGTGTCATTTACCGCACCATCCAAATTGAAGTCTGCTGTGGAAGTGCTGTAATTAAAGGGTTGCCCGTTTTGGGTACGCCAGAACAGGTTGCGGTCCGTGACATTGACCACCCCGTCGCGGTTGGCATCTCCGGCGTACATCATCCAGACTCCATCTGTATTTTTTAAGGCGGAAGCGCCCGCAAGCGCATACAGGGATACGCTGTTATTGGTAAAATCCAGCGTAGTGGTAATGGCGGAAAGGGCCACTGCATTGGCCGTTCTGAACCCAAAATGATTGCGATGGCGCACAGCAATATAATAATTGTCAGGAATGATCTGTGCAAAGTTGAGCGGTGACACGCCGTCAGAAGCTACCACGTCGCCATCGCGTTGCAGTAAGGCCGACACTGTACAGAGTACTGTAGCCGGATTGTTTTTGTCGCGCAACTCCACAAAAATCCAGTCCACAATGGCATTGTCGCCCGTTCTGCTCAGGGTAGCAGCCGGAACCGCTTCGTTGCCGCCGCCGTTTAGGTGCGTAAACCCGAGTGCCGCATATGGCTCGGACGCGGGCAGGAGGCCGGCACTACGGAGTTGGTCACTCATCCGATTGGTTCCGGTATTGTAAGCGCCCTCTAAGAAGACTTTCAGGCTGAGGGAAACCCCTTTTGTATTGGATAATGCCGCAATATAAGCCGCTTCATAATAGATAGCCGGTTCAGTAATTTCCCAGGAATTTTGCGGTGATCCGCTGTTCCATTCTTTGTAGCGCTTTTGTATCGGCTGATTGGTAATATTGGGCGTTGCCCCGGTGTAATCCTTATTAGGGCCTCCTGTGATGTAACCTGGTGCGGGACCCCGTGGGTCTTCTTCCACATCATCCCAGATGCTGTTATTGCCAAACCAAGTGTGGTATATCTCGTTCAGGCTGTTTTCCGCGCCATAACTGTTCATGTTAGACATCATAACTACGTTCATGGGATTTACCCCGTGCATCCAGTGTATATATTGGCGCGCAATTTCCCGGTATAAATTGCCATCTGCGGTGTTGACCTGAAATTTCACAAAGTCAGCATTCATATTGGCACAGTTGGCATGGACCTGATTGCTGCCCCAGTGAAATTGTGCATCGGGTTTGTGGGCGCGGTACAGGTCGGTAGCCGCGTTGTAATCGGTTTTGGAGGCCATATAGTTCATGTTGGCCTTTTGTGTTCGAATATTATTGGCCACTGTGGCGCTGGCTTCGGGGAGAGCAGCATACCGCAGCAGGGCAGTCTGCACAGGCATCCAATATGGCCCCCACCAGTTGATGCTGTAGGGGCGAACATTGGTATAATTGCTTTCCACATACGTTTTAAACTCTGTTGTTCCGGTGGCTTCATATAAATAGGCGGCGGCCACAAAGGCACTCTCTTTTTGTTCCTGATCGGTGTTATCTGCATCCCCGGCCTTGATGTCGCCGTCGTCGCAGGCGGTCTCAAAAACAGTGAAATTGGAGGTGGTCACTTTTGCGCGGTTCCAGGCAGCTACTGCCCGCGTGATCAGGTCGTTGCCATAGACCTGTGTCGTGCTGTGCAGGCGCAGGGCCTGCCCGGCCGCCGCAAACATCGCGGCTCCGGCTAAGGTGGCAGAGGTACATTCGGGCAGGTAATAGCGCGGCCGCGTGTCCGCGCTGGGGGGCGTAACATCGTTGTAGTTGTCAGCACCCACTTTCAGGAAAAAGCCGTTGGTGCCGGTAGCATCCTGCATTCTTTTCAAAAAATCCAGTTCATATTTTAACTCGTCCAAAATATCGGGTGTGCCATTGCCGGACTCCGGAATGTTATAATCGTCTTTAAAAATCTGTGGATTGGTGCGGTATGCCTCCGCCAATTGAATAACAGCCGACTGCGCAAAGGTGGTATATTTGTTGTAGTCTCCTGCATCCATCCAGCCGCCGCTCACATTGCGGGCGGTCGCCGGATTGGTCTTGTCCCAACGGCTGCGGGCTGCATAATCCTGATTAGGGCCACCGTGACAGGCTCCGTCAGCCCATTTGGTATCTGCATAAGGGGGCTGTTTGGCAAAATTAATCCGTTGGTAAAAATAAGTTCGTATCGCCTGACGCAGCGCCTGATCATATACGTTTTCGCCAATATCAAATTTGTATGATTTATGGTCCTTTCCAACGTCATAAATATAGTAGGAGCCGGGCGTGTTAAAACTTGTAAAATCGAAATACCATCCCTTGTCTCCTGACTGCGTATGGGTGGCCCCGCTGTTCCAGGCCGTCAAAGTCCCGGAGAACATCACTGCATCGTCAGTGGCGCGCCGTACCTGATATTGATTGGAACCGGTGGAAGGCGCAAAGGTCTCAAGCGCATTGTATCCTGTTTGCGGGTCGGACACCACTGCCACTTTGCGACCATTGGGCAAATAGCCAAACTGATCTGCTTTGATAAACGGCGGATGCAGACTTAGCACATGGAGGCCATTCAGAATATCGGAAGCAATCACCCGACCACTGGGGAGATAGGGATATACCCCCCAGGCACCGTAATAGCCACTATAGGTAGTGTTGGTGTAAGTATCGTACCACGCAATTTTTACCACATCATTGGGATTAGAGCGATCGAACACCTGCACCCCGTCGTGGTAATAAGCGCAAATGATCTTATTACCCAAAATAAAGGGATTGTGTACGATGCTGCCGGGGCTTGGATTTCCGCCGATCAGGGAAGAGTTGAAATAGTCGGTGATTTGCATATTCGACAAATCGGCCACGTTGACGTATTTCAAGGGGCTTCCATGGGTTTCATCTGCCATCACATAATGCGTCTTGTCCGGCGACAGCCAGCCACTGTGATTCAGCCCCGCAGTCGGATAACCCGAAAGGCTGCCCAACTGAACAGGATTGGTACAGTTGGTAAAATCATAGACCCGCAGCCCCTGGTTGTTATAAATATGGTTGCAGTAGGCAATATTATCAACCACGTGTACATCATGTACATAGCCGTTGGGAGAGACAGTGTGCAAATTCACCGAAGCACAAACAGTCGGGTTGCCGGGGTTGGCCGTCAGATCATATACAATCAGGCCGTTATTGCGCGTGTTAGAACCTGCTACATACAGCTTACCGTTCTTCTCATCTATATATATATTGTGTGCCCTCTGAAAAGTGATGCTGTCCCGCGTCATGGTGACGGAATTGGGCAAATTACTCAGATTGAAGATCAACAGACCTTCCTGGCCTTCATCGGCGGAAGCATAGGCATAATTTCCATAAGTCTTAAAGTCTCTCCAGATAGAACTGGAGTTATAACGCGGCTTAATGGAAGTAATCAGAGATACATTATTGGGATCGGTTACATTGAAAAAGAACACTTTTTCCAAAGATCCCATAATGGCGTACTCCCGGCCTATGCCGTCCACATAGCCCCAGCAGTCATTGTACACCAATCCGGAGCGAACAGGCAGGGTGTTGTCGTCGTACTGATAAAGCAGTTGCATATTGGAGGAGGTTTGCGCCATCAGCGGGCTGAAAAACAGCAGCAGGAACAAAGAGTGGATAAACCGTTTCATAAAACGTACGGGAAAGTAATTGAAACAACAAAGGTACGTATAAATGTCATTTATGCTAAAAAAAACCGTACAAAAACAACGTAAATGACTACCTTTGCGCCCGGTTTGCACGGGCCTTCTAATATTCATGTCTGATTTAGCAAAATATCTCGAACATACCATTTTGAAACCCGACACGGTGATGGCGGATGTGCGCAAAGTGTGTGCTGCTGCTATAGAGCATCAGATGGCAGGGGTGTTTGTACCACCTTTGTATGTGCGCGACGCACGCCGCCTGCTCGGGGAGAATTCGCGCACCGGCTTGGGTACGGTCGTGGGGTTTCCGATGGGTTATTCTTCTATTGCAGCCAAGAGCGAAGAAATCAGACGGTCCATTGATGAAGGCGCGGACCACATAGATGCGGTCATTAATATGGCTGCTGTTAAAAATGTCAACTGGAACCATGTGGAACACGACATAGACAGCATCGCCAGATCGGTGCAAATGCGGGGTAAGGTCATTCGCCTCATCATGGAAGCCGGTATGCTCACAGCCGAGGAAATGCAACAAATTTGTGCGTTGGCAGTGCAATACCGCGTCAAATGGCTTTCTACGGGTACAGGCTTTCACGGGTTTCCGGCCACCCCTGCGATGGTCAGCCAGTTGCGTACCATTGCTCCCTCTGACCTTAAAATAAAAGCCTCCGGTGGGATTCGAACCATAGAAACAGTGCGCGCCCTTATAGCAGCAGGGGCGGACCGCATCGGCACTTCTTCTTCTGTGGAAATTATCCAAAATACCTGACGCACTTTTGCGGCAAATACTTTAAAGGCTGTTTAGTATGCGAGATGAATAGGTCACGCCTTCTGTTAATCCTTTTGCCCTTCTTGCTGTTGCTGTCTGTAAGTGGATGGGTTGGTATTTTCACCGGATGCTCGCATCCGGTGGGGCGCGATATCAGCGACTACTATTTTCCGGCAGAAGCCCTCAAAGCAGGGCGTGTCTATGAATATTCCAGCAGAGGCGGCAGTGAAGGAGAGTCCGTTTCGGAATATTGGTACTATAAGGGATTTAAACGGGACAGCGGCTGGTTTTTGGCCGCCACCTTCTACGACCAGCATTTTCAGATCGGGCAAATCATGCGCGAAAAAATAGGAGAGTCCGGCGTGACGGCCCGCGAGTTTTTCCTGTACGAGCCTGACACCATTACTGCCCAGCAGGCCCCTGTACCTGTATTTATAGAGTCACCGCACATCTTTCCGTTCGAAGTACGCGACACGGCAGGCACGGCCCTCTTCCAGCTGAGCTATCACCCCGTCTGGGAACCCGATGCTACCGTCACCTTAGTGCGCCGCCGCCGTTTCCTGGGCGATGCACCGGCTTTTAAATTCAGAGGGCAGTCCTATCCTGCCATTCGTTTCGATGTACGCGAAACCATCGGCAATGACCGCAGCGACGGCGAGACTGTGGAAGGAGTAGGGGAAGAATGGTACGCAAAAGGCATTGGTTTGGTTTATGTACGCAAAACCTATGGTGCCGGAGAACTCACCATTGAAAACCGCCTGCAAGACATTATCCTAATGACAGAATTGGAAAAACGCGCCAAAGAAGTCTATGAGCGATAAGGCAAAAAAAAGAATCCCTCCACCCATTGCGGCGAGGGATTCCAACCCAAACAAATAAACACAAAAACTACTTGGTGCAATATTAAGGGTATTTGATTCAAATTGTCAAATTTTTCGGATACTTTTTTTAAAAAATTTTAACCTTTTTTTAACTTATTAGAATTTATTTTTATAAATAATATATAATATGCTAATAAATATAATTTTATATATTTATATTTATTTATAATTTACATATACCCGCTTTTCTTTTCAGATACCCTGCCTCCTTCGAAATGGGCCTTTCTCCCATCGCTTCTGTTATCTGTATAGTACTCTCATTAAAGAGGAGATGTGAAGAAAGTATCAGCACCTTTATTGCCCTTTTGTAATCAGGTACTCCCTGTTGAGTTGTTCATCTTAATGGTGTTGGCCTTCCACTGCGATTTTGGTGTTGCCACCCTGGCGTGACGTATCTGCTTTTTCGCGTCTATATCAGTTGTGTGGTCCGCCTTTAACCAAATATTTGGTGAATGAACGCCGTGTTAAGTTGTGTAAGACAGCAGCTTCCGAAGCATTTGTGAATATTTTTTTTCACACATACACAATTTAGCATAAGGGGTTTCGTTTTAATGCCGCTTTTTCATTAACGTTCTGTTCACAAATTTCTCTCTAACCGATTTTACTTTTTTACACCCTCAAAATTTAATTTTAAAATCGCCCTCCATCCCTGTTTTTTGTAAAATAAAATTTACAATTTTCTATTTGGAGCCGTGTAACAGAACCGTTTTTGTGGTGTAACTGACATATGTGTGACATATTTGTTATTCCACGAAATAAAATTGTTAACAAATCGTTTAAGATTATCGAAACAGCATTACTTTTGCGCCCGCTTTCGAGCGCATCACATTCAGAATATTTTCAAACTGCTAAAAGTTCATTTAAAAAATGAGTTTCGTCAAATCTAAAGGCTTTAAAAGAGTCAAGAATCTGCTCATCGGTGTTGGTGCCGCTTTCGTGTTGGCCGGAGCACTTTTCAAATTGGAAAGCTGGGAAGGCGCATCCGAAATGCTGATCCTCGGTATGGGCATTGAGATCTTCATCTTCCTCATGCTGGGTGTTCTTCCGCCCGAGCCGGATTACTACTGGCACAAGCTGTACCCCGGTCTCGACGAGTATGATTCCCGCATCCAGCCCCTCACCGCAGGTGCCAACAACAATGTCAATCTACAGGAATTCCAGCCCCTCCACGGCGACGTGGTAGAGCGTCAACTGGGTGGCATGCTCACCGAACTGCAATCCATGTCTAAGAGCATGAGTGCCCTCAAATCCCTCCAGGAAGTGGATTTTTCCGGTACGCAGGATCAGATCAAGAGCATGAGCAACTTCTACACCAAGATGAACGAAGCAATGGCCGACATGGCAAAGAGCGCCGAAGATGTGAAAGCCTACAAAGATCAGATGGCTTCCCTGAACAAAAATCTCGGCTCCCTGAACACCGTTTATGGCAATATGCTCTCCGCTATGGCCAACATCGGTCGCCAATAATCTGGCTTCTTGTATCCATCAACTATCACAACTAACATTTTTTAAAAAATATGTCAATACCAAAGGAGCCGCGGCAGCTGATGATCAACCTGATGTATCTGGTGCTGACCGCGCTGCTGGCACTCAACGTGTCCGCCGAGGTAATGAATGCGTTTTTCTCGCTGGACAAAGGGATGAAAGGCAGCCGCGAGATTGTTGAGCGCAACAATGCATCCTTGCAACAGGCTATTGAAAAAGGTGCTGAACAGTATCCCAGTGCACAAGCAACGGAATACAAAAATCGGGCTATTCAAGTTAATCAACTGACAACCGAGTTTGTAAATTATATCGAGGATATCAGAAAAACCCTTTTCGACAAGGCTGGTGGTGCAAATCCAAAAATTCCGGATCAGCCCAAAGACATTCGCAACAAGGACATCACTACAAAGATGTTCGTAAACGACGGGCTGGGTAACGAAATTATGAATAAAATTCAGGCTACCAGAGATGAATTGATTAAGTTGGTAGATAACGACCCCGGTGTGGTTTCCGCTTTGTCCCTGGCAGTAGAGGAGTTGCCTTCTAATGTGAAAGCAAAAAGCTGGCCTGAGTACAAATTTAAGCAGATGCCCGTCTCGGCCGTCTTCCCGCTGCTTGGTAAAATTCAGAGTGATGCGAAAAGCTCTGCCACTGCTGCATTAAATTATTGCTCTACAAAAGTACAGGGTACTGACTTTAAAGTAGATAAGTTTCTCGTAGGTGTTACACCCAAGAAAAACTATGTTATTTTGGGAGAAACCTTTGAGGCGGACGTGTTCCTCAGTGCGTACAGCTCGAAAGCAGACAACGTTTCTATTAACGTGGATGGTCGTTCATTGCCTGTAAAAGAGGGCATTGCTAATTTTACGGAAAAACCCTCTGCTGTGGGTGAAAAAAAATATAGTGTAACAATCAATGTAAAAAATCCGGCCACTGGTCAGATAGAATCGGTAAAGAAAGACTTCTCTTATGAGGTTGGTCAGCGTTCCGTAGCGGTTCAGTTGGATAAAATGAACGTTTTCTACATCGGCGTAGACAATCCTATTAGCGTTTCTGCCGCCGGAGTTCCTTCTGCACAGGTAAAAGTCAATGCAAGCGGCGTAAACGTATCATCCGGAGGCGGTGCTGGCAAATTCATTGTTCGTGCGACAACCCCTGGTGAAGCTACGATCACCGTATCCGGTGGAGGTGTTTCTCAGAGTTTCCCTTACCGTGTAAAGCGTATTCCTGATCCTAATCCGCGTCTTGGTGGCAACCCGAAGAATAAAGGTGGTTCTATGGGCAACGGCGAATTCAAAGCACAGGGTGGTATGTCTGCTATTCTGGAAGGTTTTGATTTCGATGCTAAGTGCGACGTAGTAGGTTTCGAGTTTACCTACCTGCCCAAGCGTCAGGATCCCATCACCCGTCAGAACAGCGGTGCCCGCTGGAGCGGTGATGTAAGCGAGTTGATTCAGCGCGCCAAGCCGGGAGACCGCTACTTTTTCGATGACGTGAAGTGTAAGTGTCCGGGTGATGCGGCTTCGCGTAACATCGGCGGTATTTCTTACAATATTAAGTAAGGTCGTCTTTTAATCTGTTGTGTACAGATTAAAAATGTCATAACTCCATACAGATAAAAAACGGAGCGCCAAAAGTTCGCAAGGACTTTTCGCTCCGTTTTTTTATATTTAAAAAGGTATTCATCAATAATTCATATATGAAAATTTCGATTATTCCTGCAGCCTCCTGTCTCACGGCCTCTGTTTTACTGTTTAGTGCCTGCCACAACGACACGGTATTTGAACAAAGTTACCCGATACCCGGCGGGGTGTGGGTGTGGCAGGATACCGCACAGTTCACCTTTGCGATTGCAGATACCACATTACGCTACGATTTGTCGCTGACCATAGACCACCAATTACAATACGCTCATCAAAATATCTATCTTCGGCTTAAAACCCGTTTTCCCAACGGGCAACGCACCACCGATGTACAATCGCTCGATTTTTATAACAGCACCGGACAGTCCACAGGGGATTGCAGTGGTGGAAACTGCCAGGTCACCTTCGACCTCCAGAAAAATGCCCGCTTTCGTCTGCCGGGCGACTATAGCCTGACCGTTGAACAATGGATGCGGCGCGATTCGGTGACCGGCATCAAAAATATTACCCTCGCGGTGAAAAAAAGTAAACCATGATCCTGAAAGCGACCAACGTAACGACTCTGACGGACGCGCGCTATTTTGCCGCGAAGGGCGTGGACTACTTAGGATTTAATTTAGAGCAGTCCTCTCCGGGATACGTTGCCCCGGAATATATGCGGGCCATTGCCGAATGGATACAGGGGCCGCGCATTGCGGGCGACTTTACCCACACTCCTGCAACGGTCATCCGAGACTTTGCTGAAAGGTACCATTTGGATGCAGTACAGGTGGCACCCGTACACACTGAGGAAATAGCCGACTTGGAGGGTTTGGAGGTGCTGTGGTGGTGGAATGCTCCGCTCCCGGATACGTCGCTGTTAGATCGCATCGTGCGCCCCTTTCGTCCGCTGTTTAAGTATTTAGTACTCAATGCCGAACAGCTGCCTGTAACAGCAGACTGGCAGGCTTTTTTTCAGGAATATCCTGTTCTGTTGCACAGCGAGCGCTACGATCTTCCTCTATGGGAGCGTTTGAAAACGATGGGAGCAGCGGGTATCAGCATCTCCGGGGGTGCAGAAGACCGCGTCGGCCTCAAGTCATTCGAGGCTATGGACGATTTGTTAGATGCTTTGTAGTGATTGTACCACTTCAAACGAAAAATTTTTGGCCTGACGCGGAAACATATTCCCTAAAAGTGCTACTTTTGGCACTTATAAGTAAAGAATATGACGACTCACACCGGACATTTGGTTGACATTCAGGAGCGCCGCATCTATCCTGCTACTATTTATGTGCAGCAAGGGCGCATTCAAAAAATTGAACCCCTTTCCGAAGTACCCGAAGAAGCGGGCTTTTTGTTGCCGGGCATGGTGGATGCCCACGTGCATGTGGAAAGCAGTATGTTGCCGCCGTCCGAATTTGCCCGCATGGCGGTGGTACACGGTACGGTGGCTACCGTCTCCGATCCACACGAGATTGCCAACGTGTTGGGCATCAGCGGTGTGGAGTTCATGCTGGAAGATGCAGCCCGTTCTCCCCTGAAATTCTGCTTTGGTGCTCCCTCATGCGTGCCTGCCACTCGGTTTGAAACAGCAGGTGCTGCATTAGATGCGACCGCCGTCAGCGAGTTGCTTGCGCGTCCCGATATCGGTTACCTTTCCGAAATGATGAATTTCCCGGGCGTTTTGTACAAAGATACTGAAGTAATGGCCAAAATAGCCGCTGCCCAACGCATCGGCAAACCCATAGACGGCCATGCACCCGGATTGCGCGGCGCAGAAGCGCAACAATACTTTGCGGCAGGCATCACCACCGACCACGAGTGCTTTACTTTGGAAGAAGGGCGGGAAAAAGCGCAGCTGGGAGTGCGTATTCTTATCCGCGAAGGCAGCGCGGCCCGTAATTTTGAGGCGCTTTGGCCCCTGATACAGGAGTTTCCGAAACAGGTAATGCTGTGTTCGGACGATAAACATCCGGACGACTTTGTACACGGCCACATCAACCAGCTGGTGGCCCGTGCTGTGGAAAAGGGATGCGATTTATTCGATGTCCTGTACGCGGCCTGTGTGCATCCTGTGTACCACTACAAGTTGCCGGTAGGGCTGTTGGGTCCGGGCGATCCGGCAGATTTTATCCGCGTGAGCGATCTTCGGCAATTCCGCGTGACGGAAACCTGGATCAACGGGGAGCAGGTGGGCCGTGCAGGCGTTCCTTTGTTGCCTAAATTGGCCACTGGCACGCCCAACCACTTTGTGGCCACGCCCATGCAGACCGCTGATTTCCAAATAATTGTTCCCGAAGGATCGGCCCCTGCCCTGGTGATTGAAGTATGGGACGGGGAAATTGTAACCGGGAAAACGACCTATACCTATCGCTCTCCCGGAGGCAGTATTTGTATGCCCGATACGGAATTGGATGTGCTTTACATCACAGTAGTCAACCGCTACGCTTCGGGAGTGCGCCCGGCCCTGGGTCTGGTACGCGGCTTCCGTTTGCAGCAGGGTGCTTTGGCCAGCAGCATTGCCCACGATTCGCATAACATTGTGGCTGTAGGAGCAGACCCTGCCGCCCTTGCCGCAGCCGTCAATGCCGTCATGAAAGCAGGGGGCGGCATCAGCGCCTGTACGGACAAAGGCAGCGAAGTGCGGGTACTCCCTTTGCCCATTGCAGGGCTGATGAGTACTTCGGACGGATGGGAATTGGCTGCCACTTATTCCGAATTGGACCACTGGGTGAAATCAACGCTGGGGTGTAAATTGCGCGCTCCCTTTATGTCGCTGTCGTTTCTGGCACTTCCGGTTATTCCTGCTTTAAAAATGACAGACAAGGGCCTTTTTGACGTGGAAAAATTCGAGTTTGTAGATTAAAGAAAAGCAATAAAAAAGACCTGTTGGTCACAAAATGGCCAACAGGTCTCTATCTTCTTATGCAATTTGATTTTATTCTATGGATCGGAAATATCCGCTCCTGTAGAAATTAATACTGCCAGAGGTCGTGCTCGAAGTTGAAAATATCGGCCTTGATGCGCTCTGATTCGCGCAGCATATCCACGCCCTGTACGTAGTCCTCCAATTTGCGGTCGTGTACATTCGACTCTTTGTAGATGTGGCTTGCAAATTGCCTTCTTTCAAACAGGTCTTCCCATGAAATGGTCGCATTGTTGTTACCGCCATTGGCAAAAACGCGGTGGCGGGCAAACATTTCGCGGGCATGCGGATAATATACCCAAAACATGGGCTTCTCGAAACGGAAATTGCCTTCGTTGTCCTTTACGTCAATCATAGGGGCAATACCGAGGATGCGCACTTGCAGCGTGGAGGTGTTTTTGTCGAAAAACCAGACTTCTTTCAGGCGGAAGCGCTTCACGTCTTCCCAGTTGATGTCGTTGCGGACGATCTGAATTTTTTCTTCGTAAGTCTCCGGGTCAAACGTCACCACCGTATCGGTTTTGGAGAGCATGGACAATACGTCGTCGGTGCTGAGACGCTTTTTAAACTTTGCTCCCTCTTCGTCGGTGCTATACACAGGCAAATCGCCTTTGGTGGCCGCATCGGAAAGAATTTTGAAGAACGGCTCTTCCGGATAAGCGAAAGGCAGGTTAATTTTTTCGCGTACGTCAATCACGCGCCAGATACGCTTTTCCCACATGATGTCGCTTTCGCGCACCGGCTGATAGGCCAGTACCTTGCGCTCCATCATTACTTCTTTTTTAACAACGTCGTCCAGCGGTGCCTCGCCGGGCGCTGCTTCAATAACTTCCTCTGTTTTTACTTCCTCTACATCTGTTTCTTCGGACGTTTGTGCAGGCAATACGGCCGCAAAACCGAGCAGGAAGAGAAACAGACCAATGCGTTGAATAAGCTGCTGCATGATGTGCAAATGGGTTAGAAATTTTTTTCGTGTTTAGTATTATCTACCTCAATAACAAGGGGACAATGGTACATTGTCCCGCCGGTATCCGGTGCTATTTTGAAGAACAGCACTTTGAAGCGGCAAAATTACGACAAATATTGTATCTTCTTCTGTTTTTAACAAATTTATGTATAACCACTTTTGACAAACTTAGAGAGCAGCGCCCGAAGTATAACCATTTAGGGCATCGTCAAAAAAGAAAAAGCATGCCCTGTAACCGGGCGCAATGCGACCCGGTAAAATGCCCCGCCCCTTCAAATCTGCCGCCTCTGCCGGTATGGTGGAAGCCATGCGCAGGGCTTCGGGCAGCGGCACCCCCACACGTTGCACCAAATTGCGTACTGCCTCCCCCATCGTCAGAGCCGAACCGGCAAGCGTACCCTGTCGGTTGACGTAGCGATCACGGTCGCGCCGGAATTGATAAGGCCCGGATTCACTGTCGGTAACAGCGTCGGTAATAATAAACAGGCGGTCGCCCAGCATCCGCCTGCTGATGGCCACCGAGGCATAATCCACATGTACACCATCGGGGATAATACTGGTGTAAGGCAGACAGGTATAGACAGCCCCTACCATACCGGGTGCGCGTCCCTGAAAAGCACTCATGGCATTGAACAAATGGGTGGCACAGCGGATGCCCTTTTGAAAACCCGTGCAGCCTTCCTCGAAAGTGGCATTGGTATGACCGGCAGACAACACTACGGGAGCATCCAGGAGCAGTTGCAGGCAGGCATCGTCCATCATTTCCGGTGCAAAAGTGAGGCAGGTCAACACCCCTTTTGTGCGTTCCAGCAATTCGGTTACTTCAGGCACTGTTGCTTTGCGAATATACTCTGCGGGATGGGCACCGCGCTTTTCCGCATTGAAATAAGGCCCTTCCAGATGCAGGCCCAACAGGCCCTGCCCTCCTTGTCGCCAATACTCCCTGCACGCCTCCGCCGCTTCCCATACCACCGGAAGGGGGACGCTGGACAGGGTGATCTGGAAAGCGCAGGCACCTCCGTCGCGCACCGATTCCCAAGTTTTTTGCAAAGTGGCGGGTGTCGGGTCATTGTTGAACAAATGGCCGTTGCCGCCATAGACCTGTAAGTCAATCAAGCCGGGGGCCATATTTACTTCCTTTAAATCATGTTCTTCTGCATAGATTTTCAAAGGCGGATTGCCGCTTCCCACTGCCAGAATGGTGCCTCCTGCTGTAACAACATAGCCATTTTCTATAACAGAGCCGTCGCCGGGATAGATACAGGCGTTTTTAAATAAGATCATAGCTGCAAATGTATCAGTTTTGTACCAGTTTTGTAATACACCGTATTACCTTTGTGGCCATTAACGAACACCACATCAGTTTATACAATGTCTGCATCCACAGGAGAAATTAAAAGAGTGACTACCCACGTTGTTCAGGCCATGAAAAAACGCGGGGAAAAAATCGCCATGCTCACGGCCTACGATTATTCTATGGCCCGCATACTCGACAGCGCAGACATTGATCTGTTGTTGGTCGGCGACTCGGCCTCCAATGTCATGGCGGGTCACGAAACTACCCTGCCCATCACCCTTGACCAGATGATTTACCATGCCCAGTCGGTTGTTCGGGCGGTGTCCCGCGCCATGGTTGTGGTGGACCTGCCTTTTGGCAGTTACCAGTCGAATCACGAGATTGCGCTGTCCAGTGCCATTCGGGTCATGAAAGAATCGGGCGCACATGCCATTAAGATGGAAGGCGGGTCAGAAATTGAAAAATCTGTCAGCCGGGTGCTGAAGGCGGGCATTCCCGTGATGGGCCACTTAGGACTGACCCCGCAAAGTATTTATAAATTTGGCACCTACACCGTGCGGGCCAAAGAAGAAGCCGAAGCACAAAAACTGCGGGAAGATGCGCTTTTTCTGCAAAATATCGGTTGCTTCGCCATTGTTTTGGAAAAAATACCCGCGCTTTTGGCCAAAGAAGTTTCGGAAAGCCTTGAAATTCCGACCATTGGCATTGGTGCGGGCCGCTACACTGACGGGCAGGTATTGGTTACGCACGACATGATGGGCATTACCAAGGACTTCAAACCGCGCTTCCTGCGGCGTTATTTAGAGCTCTTTGACGCAATGGGAGACGCAACGCGGCGTTATATAGCAGATGTGAAAAGCAATGACTTCCCCAGCGAACAGGAACAATATTGAGCCGGGTATTCATTGGAATGGGAGACATCAGATGCCCTGCCACGTCCGACCTTTTGATACTTGATCTAACGTCCGATTTTTTTTTGATGAACTTAAAGACTATTTTTTTGATACTGCTGATTGTGCTTTTCGGCAGTTTGTTTTTTGCATGGCAGCCTGTAAAAGCCATCTATTTTACCGGAGTACCTGCCAGCATACAAACCACCTTTGTGCATATTCCTACCGGTGCTTCTTTCGATCAGGTGACGGGTATTTTGAAAAGGGAAGGGCTGATAGAAGATGAAAAAGATTTTCGCTGGGTGGCCGACCGCATGAAATATATCCGTACTCCCATGCGGGCGGGCCGTTTTGAAATACAACCCGGCTGGAACAACCGCGAATTGGTTACCCACCTGCGCGGCGGAAAGCAGACCCCTGTAAAAATTGTACTTAACAATGAGCGCCTGCCCGAAGAAGTGGCAGGTAAGGTAGCGCGATTTATTGAAACCGATTCCCTGACCCTGTTGCAACATTTCAACGACCCGCAGGTGCTGGCACAGAACGGCTACACCAAAGAGAGCCTGATGTCCCTGTTATTCCCAACACCTACGAAATGTTCTGGAATACAGATGCCAAAACCTTCATGGAACGCATGGTCAAAGAGCATCAGGCATTTTGGGATAAAAACGGGCGGCGCGACAAGGCCAGGGCACTCGGCATGAATGAGAACCAGGTATATACGCTGGCCTCCATTGTGGAACGCGAAACCAATTCCAACCCGGAAAAACCCGTGATCGCAGGGGTGTACCTCAACCGCCTGCGTACAGGGATGAAACTACAGGCCGATCCAACCTGTGTATTCGCCACGCGCGACTTTGGCACGCGGCGCGTGACGCTTTATCACACCACGTTCGACTCTCCGTACAACACCTATTTGTACAAGGGCCTTCCGCCCGGCCCGATCAGCATGGCCGGTATTCCCAGTCTGGATGCGGTATTGAACGCAGAAAAGCACGAGTATTTCTATTTTTGTGCCAAACCCGACGATTCAGGGGCACATGCGTTTGCAGCCACCTATTCGGCGCATTTGGTGAATGCAGAGCGCTTTCAGCAGTTTTTAAATAAAAAAGGCATTACTGCCACTAAAACATCTTTTTAAGCAATTTTACCGATTCAAATCAAAAAAATACGATGCGTCTCTTTTTCTCTTTTGCCTTGTTTGTCCTTTTGTCCGGCACTGCAACCGCGCAGGAACAAAACCCTTCTGCCCGTACTATGCCCGCCATTTCTCCACAAAAAATGTCGGTACGTCGCTTAGAAGCGCAACTGCGTGGCTTGGAAAATGCCCTACAATCGGCCAATGTCGCCGATATCAATCATTACTATGGAGCGGTGTTGATGCACCTGCGTGAATCCATACAGCAACAGGAAGCCCAACTAAAAGAAGGAATGCCTGTGCCAACTGCTTTGGAACAACAGCGGGCCATTCTCCAGTCCTTCGATGGATTTGAGTTTTCTAAGACGACCGCTGAAATGGCCGCTGAAAAAATGAAATTGTTGCGCAGCTATGCGGATATGAAAAGAGCAGAGGTGCAGTAGATTTTCGGTAGCCGTTGACGGGATGAATACCGATGGTCTGTCACCGGATACCCTGTTGATGCCCCTGATAAAAAAGTGTGAATTCTAGCAAAGAAGCAAAAGTAAAATCGGGTTTCAGGGCCAGTGCTTTTTTTTCTTCTTCAATATCACCCTGTATAAAAACGGTTTTCATACCAAGTGCCTTTCCAAAGGCCATATCGGAAGCGGCATCGCCCACCATCCATGCCCGATCAAAGGAAAGGTCGGGAAAATCGGCCAAAGCCAGCCACGCCATGCCAGTGGCAGGCTTTCGGCAGGTGCTGCCTGCGTCAGGACGGTCGGGGCAGTGATAAATGCGGTCAATGCGACCGCCTGCCTTTTCCGTTTCGGCTAATAGTTTTTCGTGCACGGCGGCAAGATCGCCTTCTGTCATCAACCCCTTGCCGATGCCGGCCTGATTGGTGACCACTATTATAGGCTGAAAAAGGGGGGCCAGCAGAGACATGGCCTCCTGAACGCCGGGGGCCGGAATAAAGTCCTCCGGTCGGGTGATATAAGCGCCGGGAATGCGCACATTCAGTACGCCATCCCGATCCAAAAACAAGGCTGCTGCCCGCATGCGCTCAATACTTTTTCTTCTTTTTACCGTCTTTCTTATCCCATTTAGCGAAAACCTTTTCGTCTTTCTGCGACTTTTCCATGCGCGGGGTAGCATCGTCCACCCGAATGCGTCGGCCATTCAGACTAAAGTCCGGCAGGCCCCGGCGAATGATGTCCGCAAAACTGCGATCCACATCGAAGTGGGTATAAGACTTTTTCAAATCCACAGTGCCGATGCAATGGGGCGGAATGGAGAAGGCCCGTTGTAGCAACTTGATGAAGTCCTTCTTGTTCACGCCATCCATTTCGCCTACATTTACAAACAGGCGGTGCATTTTGCCTTCGGCAGCCACGGGTTTCCGTTCGCCTTTGCGTTCCCCTTTGGGATAAATGTTGATGTCGGGAGCATTGCGGTAGTAGGAGAGGAAGCGGTTGAACTCCACACTGGCAAAGCGCTTGATCAGTTCCTCTTTGGTGAGGTCCTGTAGTTCTTCCTGAATGCGCGCCATAAACGGCTCTATTTCCTCGTTGTGTACTTCCTGCTTGTGAATGCCCTCGATGATGTGGAACAACTGTTTTTCGCACACCTGGAAGCCCGTGGGAATGGGCATTTTTTTGAAATTCGACTTGGTCTTGCGCTCAATGAGTTTGAGTTTTTCCTCAAATTTCGGTGTGATGATGCTAATGGAAACGCCAGTGCGCCCTGCGCGCCCGGTGCGCCCGCTGCGGTGGGTATATACTTCCGGCTCGTCGGGCAAACCATAATTGATCACATGGCTGATTTCGCTGATATCCAAACCGCGCGCTGCCACATCGGTAGCAATGAGCAATTGCAAATTGACTTCGCGGAAGCGCTGCATCACGCGGTCGCGGTCGGCCTGCGCCAAATCGCCGTGCAGGGCATCGGCATTGTAGCCGTCGCGGATCATTTGTTCGGCGACCTCCTGGGTTTCGACTTTGGTGCGGCAAAAAATCAGGGCATAGATGCCGGGGTGGGCATCCACCACGCGCTTCAGCGTGGCAAAACGGTCATCGGCACGACACACGTAGTATTGGTGCTCGATGTTTTCGTTCATTTGGTTGCGCTTACCGGTACTCAGCTCCAGCGGACTTTCCATGTATTCGGAAGCAATGCGGCGCACCTCGTCGGGCATAGTGGCTGAAAACAGCCAGATGCTTTCCCGTTCCTCCACAGCACCCAAAATGAAATCTAAAGAGTCCTTAAAGCCCATATTCAGCATTTCGTCGGCTTCGTCGAGCACTACCCGCGTCACATTTTCCAAACGTGCGGCTTTTCGCTCAATTAAATCTACCAGACGACCGGGTGTGGCCACTACAATCTGGGCACCCGCTTTGATCTGCCGGATTTGATTTTCGATGCTTGCGCCGCCATAGACAGCGACAACTTTATATTGATGGGCGTATTTAGAATAATTCACCAAATCGCTGGCCACCTGCACGCACAATTCGCGGGTGGGACACAGGATAACCGCCTGAATGCCTTTTTCGGCAGGGCGGATGTGTTGGAGAAGGGGCAGGCCAAAGGCAGCCGTCTTGCCGGTACCTGTTTGTGCCAATGCAATGATGTCCTGGTGTTCGCCTAAAGCAGCGGGAATCACTAATTCCTGTACAGGGGTGGGGGTCTCAAATCCTAATTCTGCGATACCCTTCAGCAGATCGTCGGCAATGCCGAGCGCTTTAAATGCGGTCATAGTGTAAAAAAACGGAAGCCATATCCCAAAAACATCAGGACTGACTTCCGAAAAAAGAAACAAAGGTACGACATATTTTTCATTGTTATGAAAAAATGTGCAATCTGGTGGTATATGCCAGGTTATTTCGCAAAAAAACCATCGCATGGGTGCGGGCAGGCGCAGGGGATTTCCCTGACAGGCACGTTCCCTTTTTGTGTACCTGTGTGGGTCGCTGTCCTGCTCTGAATGCTTGCCAGAAAGGTTTTTGCTATTTCGCGACATTTCAGCATTTTCTTAATATTCCTTTACCATAAAGTCTGTATATTTGTATCAGCATTTTGGCCAATTGCTTTTTTCTTTTAATTATCTTCATTGAGATACGCTTTTTTCTCACAATTTCAAACAATTTAAAAATTTGATTATGCGAAAATCTCTCTCTCTCTCTCTCTCTCTCTGTAGAGATGGAATCTTTTTTTGCCTGCTGACGCTTATGCTGCTCTTTGGCAACAATGGAAGGGCGCAAAACCTGATGCCCTCCGTTCCGACAGACCCCCTGTTATAAGCAGGTCATTGCCCGCCAAAAACTCGTCATTCAACATTAATTTTTCATCGGCTCAAGCCACTTTATCACCTGTTACAGGGAAACGATTTCCCTGTAACAGGTATTTGCCAAACTTATGAAAAATCTACTGGTTTTATGCGCGGGTATGTTCGTATGTAGTAGTATTACTCTGGCGCAATTGCCTCCTTTGTATAAAGTCATTGATCCCAATCCGAATAACCCTTACCAAACAGATGTGGCTAATAATTTACTCCAAATTGATTCGCACACATATATATATTATAAATACATAAACACAGTGGGAATAGGAGAAGGTGGTATCATGCAGTTAAACGAAAAAGGAGAGATCAAAAAATACATACTGCTTCAAGACGAAAGAGGTGGAATCATTTTTTCGGACGGTGGTGCTTATTGTGTAACCAAAGATACTTTTATTCTTTTTACGGGGCAACTCTATGATCAGGAGAAACAACGACAAAGTATTTTTTTGATAAAACTCACTCCTCAATTAGAGGTGGTCTGGACAAAGTACTACGGGCGACCGGATCGGGATTATTACTGCACCAGTGTGACAGAAACAACCGACGGGCGCTATATGATTTTCGCTTCGGACGGCTATGATCATGTCAATAACAGATGGCTGCGCCTGCTTTCCACAGACACAGCCGGGACCCTTCTTTGGGATCGTATCATACCCGACACTTTTGCATGGTCGGCCAATGGCAATATGATTCCTACTGCCGATGGTAATTTGCTTTTCACGGCAGATGTTTATCAGGATATTGAGCATCAAAATGGCTGCCAGATGATAAAAACCAATACCCAGGGGCAAATTATCTGGCGACGCTCTTTGCCTTTTATGGGCTTTGATATAGAAGAGCCCCTGTCCACGCCCATGCCCGATGGCGGCTCTGTGCTGATGTGGGCCAAGGACACCAGTCTTTGGATACCGGGTGTGGCAGGCGGAGAGTTGCCCGTGCTGCGGCGCTACAGTCCCGACGGAGAATGGCTTTGGGAGACTGGCTGGCACCGGGGCTATCACCGGGTGCTGCGCATCATCACGGCTGCCAATGGCGACATCATCGGGGGCGGCTTTCGGGTACCCAGCTTCGACACGCAAGACTACGCCTGGATGTTTCGCGTCAATCCGGAAGGCAGGGTGCTGTGGAACCGCTTTTACAGCGACTCCCTCCAGCGCCCCTGGACCTTCATGGGTATTTACGATCTGGCAGAGACTGCGGAGGGAGATATCGTAGCGACCGGAAGGGTTCGGGATACCATTCAGGGGGGAGATGATGTGAATAGTAATCCTTTCTTCCTCCGAACAGGCCCGGATGGTTGCCTGAACAGGAATTGCAGCGACAGCACCCAATTTATCACTATTGTGAAAGAACCGGGCAGAGGAGGTCTTTTCGGTACCCTGCCCAATCTGCGGGTGGCCCCCAATCCGGTACGTACTACGCTGTATGTTACCCTGCCTGAAGGCAAGGGAGGAGAGAGACATCTGGAGTGGTACAGTCTGTCGGGCAGGCGCTTACAAGGGCTTGCGCTCTCAGGCGATGAGGCGGCACAAAAAGCGCTTCCTGTTGACGTTCCGCCTGTTCCGGACGGTTTGTACTGGTTGGTACTGCGCGAAGCAGGGCAGCCCGTGGCAAAGCAAAGTATCATCATTAAAAAATAGGATTCATCCATGAAGCACCTTTTCATTTTTTTACTTTTCTCTCCTTTTCTGCTCGCTGCGCAGGGCAGTTTCGCTCCTGCCGGGGCCAAATGGACGTACGATTATATCCTGCCTTACACGGTCACGCCCACTGGCCTGCCGACTTTTATGGAAGTGTGGGAGACACCTGGAGTGGCGTATCGGAATATTTATGTGTCTGAACCCGGGCTTGGCTACCATTTTCAGGTTTACTCTCAACATGACTCTGTTTTCATAAACGATAATTGGAGTATTGGCTTCAAATTGGTCTATGACTATTCCGCTGGTCCGGGCGACTCCTGGGTAATTCAGGCCGTACAAAATCCTGATGGAGTGGATCGTTTTGACATGCTGGTCACGGTAGATTCCGTAGGGACCGTGCAGTTTTGCAATCGGACACTCAAAGCCTGGTACATTTCTTTTGATACCACCCGTTTTGAATGGGGGAAGTGCATTGTAGAATGGGTTGGCAACACCTATAGATTTCTGCCTTACCTCAAGGGCGGGCCAAGTGGGCCGGCCTACCTGCGCTGCTACACCGACAGCATCCGCACCTGCAAAGCGGTGCCGTATAAGTGCGATACTTTTTGGGCAGCTACCGAGGAAAAGGCACAGCTGTCGTGGACGTTGTCGCCCAATCCGGTCAAAGACCTGTTGGATATCTCGGTAACGGAGCCTCTTTCAAAAGAGGCTGTTGTACAGGTATATTCCATCGCAGGCGGGCATCCTGTGTACGCTGCACCTCTGCCAGAGTCGGGAAATGTACAAATATCCGTCAGGGACCTGCCACCGGGGGTGTACATGGTAATTGTATTGGAGGATGGCCGGGTATTGGGGCGCAAAAGAATGGTGGTGTGGGATTGATAAATTAAATAAATTCTTCCCCCAAAAAAGCATTGGCGCGTTAAAAGGGTATCAAAATCCCCTTGAAGGGACAATCAGGGGGGATATTATCGCTCTTCCTTTTTCTCTAAATAATCCAGCGCTACGTGACAATACGCCTTTACTCCCACATCCAGGCGGCTGTCGTCTATATAAAAATCCGGCGTGTGGTGCGGAAAAGCATTTGTGGAATTCATGCCTTTGGGCATGCCTCCCACATTGAAAAAGAAGGCGGGCGCTTTGAGGCCATAATAGGAAAAGTCTTCGGCTCCGGTGCGCCACTCGCATTCGCTGACATACGCTGCGCCCGCTGCTTTCACTAAGGCAGGGAGCATTGTGCCCACCAGAGCGGGATTGTTGTAAGTGACCAATGTTTTGGTATCAATGTTGACCTCGGCGGTAGCGCCCGAAGCGGCAGCAATGTGGGTGGCGGTGCGACGCACTTTGGCGTGTACATCGCGCTGCATAGCGGTGTCTAACGTGCGGATGGTGCCATAGAAGGACATTTCCTCAGGGATGATGTTTTCGCGTACGCCTGCGTTCATGCGTCCCACCGAAATAACGACCGGTGCCTTGGTCAGGTTTTCCTGCCGACTGACGATGGTTTGCAGGCCCTCAATGATTTGGGCACTGGTCACGATGGGGTCTATACCGCTCCAGGGTTGCGAGCCGTGGGTTTGTTTGCCTTTTACGCGAATGCCAAACCAGTCGCTGGCGGCCATGAAGGCCCCGGAGCGGTACCGAATGTGGCCGATTTCCAATTGGGCATCTATGTGAATCCCAAAAATGGCATCTACTTTGGGGTTGTCCATCACGCCTTCCTGCACCATCAGTTTGGCACCCCCTTCTTCGCCGGCGGGCGGGCCTTCTTCAGCAGGCTGAAAAATGAAAACAATGGTACCCGGAATGCGGGTGCGCAGGGGAGCCAATATCTCGGCGGCTCCCATGAGCATGGCCACGTGCGCGTCATGTCCGCAGGCGTGCATCACTCCCACTTCCTGCCCGTTGTAGGTGGCTTTGGTGGTGGAAGCAAAAGGCAGTTTTACGCGCTCTGCCACCGGAAGGGCATCCATATCGGCCCGCAGGGCCACTACCGGGCCGGGTTTTCCGCCTTTCAGGATGCCGACCACGCCCGTGTATGCTATTTTGGTGCGCACTTCCAAGCCAAGCCGACGCAGGTGGCTTTCCACATAGGCAGCGGTTTTGAACTCGCGGTTGCCAAGTTCCGGGTTTTGGTGCAGGTACCGCCGCCATTCAATTACGCGCGGCAGCAATCGGTCGGCAGCATTGTGTATTTCCGTGGTGGAGGGTATTTGTGCAGCCACTGTCTGTAGCAGAAACGTGTACAGCAAGCCTGTGCAAAGTATTTTTGAAAGGCGGGCGGTATCGCCCGAAATCGCACAAGGAACGAAGTGTTTCATATTTTTATTACTTAAATTGTAATAATCCAACCGCTTTCGGCTGGTATTGACTAAGTATTTGAATTACATACCTTCCCGTTCCAAATTACTCATTTAGTTTCAACACCTTCAAAAAGGCATCCTGCGGGACTTCCACATTGCCGAACTGCTTCATTTTTTTCTTGCCCTCTTTTTGTTTTTCCAAAAGTTTGCGCTTCCGCGAAATGTCACCGCCGTAGCACTTGGCGGTCACGTCTTTGCGAAGGGCACTGATGGTTTCGCGGGCAATGACTTTGGCCCCGATGGCAGCCTGAATGGCAATCTGGAATTGCTGACGCGGCAGGAGTTCTTTGAGTTTTTCGCACATCCGGCGACCCATTGCTTCCGCCTTGCTGCGGTGTACAAGGGCAGAAAGGGCATCCACCTGTTCGCCGTTGAGTTTGATGTCTAAGCGCACCAGATCGGTCTCGCGGTAGTCCAGCACATGGTAATCGAAGGAAGCGTAGCCACGCGTCAGGGATTTGAGCTGGTCATAAAAATCAAAGACGATCTCCGCCATGGGCATATGGAAAATAATTTCCAGGCGCGTGGGCGTGAGGTAGTGCTGTTTCTGAAAGATGCCGCGCTTGTCCATGCACAACTTCATGATGGAGCCGATATAGTCGGGCTTGGTAATCATTTGTGCATAGATATAGGGTTCTTCGGCACTTTGCAGGTGGTTGGGTTCGGGCAAATCGGTCGGCTGATACACGATTTGCCGGTCGCCTTTCATATCGGTGGCGAAATAGGGAACGTTGGGTACCGTGGTGATGATGTCCTGATTGAACTCCCGTTGCAGGCGTTCCTGTACAATTTCTAAGTGCAGCATACCGAGGAAACCACAGCGGAAGCCGAAACCGAGGGCCGCCGAAGTTTCTTTTTCAAACACTAAGGAGGCATCGTTGAGCTGCAATTTTTCGAGGGCCTCGTGGAGTTCCTCAAAATCGTCGTTGTCCAGGGGGTAAACGCCTGCAAACACCATCGGTTTTACTTCCTCAAATCCCTTGACCGGCTCGGTGCAGGCTTTGGCACCAACATGGGTGATGGTGTCGCCCACTTTGATTTCGCGGCTGATTTTAATGCCGGTGATGACGTAGCCCACATGGCCGGCGCTTATTTCTGCCGTTTCTACCTGCCCCATCCTCAAAATGCCCACTTCTTCGGCGATGACTTCCTTGCCGGTGTTAAAAAACTTGATCTTATCGCCCTTGCGCAGGGTACCGTTCATGATGCGCACATAGGCCACTACCCCGCGATACGAATTGAACATGGAGTCGAAGATCATGGTTTGCAGGGGTGCTTCCGGGTCTCCCTTGGGAGCGGGAATGCGCGTTACAACGGCTTCCAAAATTTCGTCCACTCCAATACCGGTTCTGCCGGAGGCAGAAATGATTTCGGAACGGTCGCAACCGATCAGATCAATGATCTGGTCCTGCACTTCTTCAATGCGGGCACTGTCCATGTCCACTTTGTTGACAATGGGAATAATTTCCAGATTGTGGTCAACGGCAAGGTACAGATTGCTGATGGTTTGCGCCTGTATGCCCTGAGAGGCATCCACTAAGAGGAGCGCCCCTTCGCAGGCAGCGATGGAACGGCTTACCTCGTAGGAAAAGTCCACATGGCCCGGGGTGTCAATCAGGTTGAAGATGTATTCTTCGCCGGTTTTGGGGCTTTTATAGCGCATCTGAATGGCATGGCTCTTGATGGTGATGCCGCGTTCGCGCTCCAAGTCCATGTTGTCCAATGCCTGATCCTGCATATCGCGCTTGCTGATGGTGCTGGTGTGTTCCAGAAGGCGGTCTGCCAGTGTACTCTTGCCGTGATCTATGTGGGCGATGATACAAAAATTCCGTATATTCTTCATGCGTGGGCCTGCTGATGGTTCCGTTTGCAGGGGAATGGGGTCGGATGATGGATGGCGGTTTTAAAATTGGGGCGCAAAGATAGGCATTTAATTGCAAATAGAAAATTGAAAATGGGAAAAGCCGCGAAATCCGTAATTTTGGCGTTTCAATAAAAAGCACAACTGACCCTTTTTCTGAATCGCGCTTTCCTCCTTCTGATATGCACAATAAAACCCCGCTTCGTTCCTGCCTGTTGGTATTTTCTGCAATGGCCGCCTTCCTGTTTTCGCCCATTGGCACTGTGGCACAAAAAATGTTACAGCTCGAACATGTACGACGGGTTCGCACCCAAAAAATGTACCTCGGTTATCCTTTGCATTACAAACTGAATGACGCAGGGGCTTACTGGGAAAGGCGCACACTGGCCGACATGGATGCCACCCGGCAGCGCGTCGTGTTGGACATCATGCCCGTACCGGTTGCAGATATTGCGGCCATTAAACTCCCCAAACCCCGCATAGTCGGCATCTTGGGCAGTGCATTTACGACCTTTGGCGGCACCCTGTTTTTGGCCACCGGCTACGCGGCAATACGGGGCGACCGCCCCAACGCCAAAGTACTGCTTCCTCTGGCGGGCATTTCGCTGGGGAGCGGCCTGTGGATGATACAGCCGAAGACCCACCATCTGGGCAAAAAGCGCCGTTTGCGGGTGATTGAGATCAAGTATTGAAAGGACGCAGGTAGCCTCAATAAGCCCGACTGTTTTTCACCAAAATCAACTCTGCCGCGATAGAAACAGCAATTTCTTCGGGCGTTTGGCTATGAATCGGCAGACCAATCGGTGCGCGTATCTGTTCCAAAGCGTGCCGGGGATACCCTTCAAGGGCAAGGCTGTCCAGCAGGGTGGCCACTTTGGCAGCGCTGCCCAACAGACCAAGATAGCGAAACTCTTTGCCAAGCAATCGGCGCAGCACCTGCGCATCGGAGCGATAGCCCAGGGTCATTATGACTACAAAAACATCAGGGCCGGAGGGAATGAGGATATCTGCCTGATCGTAGCTTTCCAGAATGCGTTTTTCATGGACAAAATTATTTTGGTGGAAAGTATTCAGATCGGGGCGGTCGTCCAGCAGACAGCAATGGAAGTCCAATTGACACACCAGCGCAGAGAGGGCCAAAGCGCAATGGCCCGCGCCAACGATGTAGAGGCGATTTTTAGGCCCGATCCGCTCCCTGTATTGAAAACAGTCTGTTGCCGACTGTGTGAAAACAGGCAGAGACAGCTCTTGCGGAGAGGGAAGCAGTTCAAAAAGGGGAAAACCATTAACCTGCGACAAGTGCAGGACTATGGGCAGGTCCTTGTCCAAACCCTGTATCAGAGTGTGTACCGTTTCTAAGTGGTGATATTGCAGGGGGAATAACAGCAGGGTCTGCTCGCCGGAACAAATCATGCCACTTTGATCCCGGGGAGCAAATTTGCTGTGAATTTGTCGTTTAACGGTGGCTGAGATGGTACCTTCCGCCAGAAGGTGCTTCGCCCATTCTGTCATTTTCACTTCCATGATGCCCCCGCCGATACTGCCCCACAAGTCGCCGTCGCTGCCGACTGCCATTTTAAAACCCGGTCTGCCCGGACTGCTCCCGCTGCCGGCCACCACGACCAGCAAGATCACAGTTTGTCTTTTTGCCAAACGGACGGCCACAAACTGCCACAGCGTTTGCTCTTTACTCAATGGAGCAGCAACCACTTCCTGAAGGTTTCTTTTTTGATGAACATTCATTCGGCATGGGCGGCAGGATAAAGGTTTATCAACACTTTTTCCGGTGTGAAAGGCGCATCGAACGCCGGAGAAGCGCCGGGACGGAAAGCCCGAATGGCATCGCGGATGGCAAAGTAGGCACCAATCCCGTACATCAAAGGCGGCTCACCCACTGCCTTAGATCGAAAAACAGCCAGATTGTCGCGGTTTGTATCCAACGGGAACACTTCCAATATTTTGGGTACGGAGTAAATGTCGGGAATTTTATAGGTAGAAAGGGCATTGGAGCGCAGGCGACCTTTTTCATCATAGACTACTTCTTCGAGGGTCATCCAGCCGAGGCCCTGCACGATACCGCCTTCTATCTGGCCCAGGTCCACCAAAGGGTTCATGCTTTGTCCATAATCGTGTACCACGCGCACAGCATCCAGGGTGTAGGTGCCGCGCAGGCAGTCGAGCGTGACCTGCACCACAGCGGTGCCAAATACGTGATATGCGAAGGGATGCCCTTTGGCCGTATCCCAATCAAAATGAACCCCCGGCGTAGCGTAGTGCGCGTGCTCGCTCAGGCTCACCCTTTTCAGGTAAGCATGGTTTACCAAAGCCCCCCAGTCGAGGTCGGCAGGAAGGCCGTTGTGCCAAACCCTGCCCTCCCGCAAAGCGATCCCTGTGCCATTATCCCCGGTTTTTAAGACTTCGGCAGCCACTTTTTTCAGCCGTTCCAGCAGGGCCGTACAGGCCAGTTGCGTCGCTTTCCCGTTCAGGTCGGCAGTAGCAGAAGCGGCTGAGGGCGAAGTGTTGGCAATGCGCAGGGTGTTGGTGCTGTGTACTTTGATGCGGCCGGGCGACAGCGAGAAAACCTGTGCTGCTACCTGAAGAATTTTTGTATTTACCCCCTGCCCCATTTCCACAGCCCCGGTGGAAATAGCCACAGAGCCGTCGGTATAAATATGTACCAAAGCCCGCGCCTGATTCATGGCGGTTTTGGTAAAGGAGATGCCAAAGCAAACCGGCATCATTGCTATCCCCCGTTTTTGGTAGCGGTGGTTCGCATTAAAGGCATCTGCCTCCTGTCGGATTTTTGCAAAATCGAATTGATGGTCGGCCTGTTGCCACGCGGGCCGGGCTTCGCTTTCCACCACCTGTCCGTAAGGGAAAATATGTCCGGTTTCGAGCAGGTTTTTTTGCTGAATTTCGGCAGCCGACACCCCGATGTGTTCCGCTGCGTGGGCAATGGCGCATTCGATCACAAACATGCCCTGCGGCCCGCCAAAACCGCGAAAAGCGGTATTGGGCGGCAGGTGGGTGCGGCAACTGAAGGCGGTGGCTGTTACATTGGGAATGTAGTAGCTGTTGGTGCAATGGAAAAGGGTACGCTCCAGCACTGCCGGCGAAAGGTCGGCGGCGGCTCCTGCGTTTTGGTAGAATGTTGCTTCATAGGCCACAAGGCGCAAATCGCGGTCTAAGCCAAGTTTATAGTCGGCGGAATATGGATGGCGTTTGCCTGTCATGCGCAGGTCTTCCATGCGGTGGAGGCTGTACTTAACGGGACGGCCTGTGAGCTGCGCCCCTACGGCGCACAAAGCAGCCCAGGTATTGGCCTGATCCTCTTTGCCCCCGAAACCGCCGCCCAGCCGGCCCGTTTCCACTTCAATGAGGTGCATGGGAAGGCCCGTCACACGCGACACAGCGCGTTGCACGGCGGTAGGGCCTTGTGTGGAAGAATAGATGCGCAAACCACCGCCTTCGGTCGGCACCGCGTAAGCACCCTGTGTTTCTAAATAGAGATGTTCCTGTCCGTTCACATCTGCGCGGCCCTCCACAATATGGGCGCAGGCGGCAAACGCCGCCTGTGTATCGCCCATGTGGAAGCGCTTAGGCGGAATAATGAGCTCCCCTTTTTGGTGGGCCACACGCGGGTCGGTGATAATCTCCAATGGTTCTGTCTGCGCAGAAATATGGTGGACAGCGGCCCGCGCTGCGGCCTCTGTTTCGGCCAGCACCAGCGCAACGGGCATTCCCTGAAAATGGACATGGTGGTCGGCCAACAAGGGTTCGTCCGCAATGATGCCCCCAATCTGATTTTCGCCGCGCAGATCACGGGCGGTCACTATACGCACTACCCCTTCCATGGCCTGCGCCACAGAGAGGTCCAAATGATTCAGAACACCATGCGCCACCGGAGCATCGAAAACGCAGGCAAACAGGGTACCCTGCAGCAGGGGAATGTCATCCAGATAAACGGATTCGCCCCGCACATGAGACGCAGCATCTATGTTGGTCATGGTTCAGCAAACATTTCGAGAAAGTGAGCGTGAAATAGCTGTTTCATTAAAAGTCGTTTATAGGCCGCGCTGCCGCGCACATCGGAAATGGGACTGATTTCGGCATCTGCGATTTGCAGGGCTTCCGGCAGCCAGTGCGTGCGCTCCGAAAGCCGACGGCCTTGCAGAAATACCGCTGTCTGACGGAGGTACAGCGGAACAGGTGCCACGCCCCCTGCCGATGCATGTGCCTCCTGAATATGGTCGTTTTCCACTTGTAGCGAAAGGGCGGTATTGACAGAAGCAATGTCCAAACAGGTGCGTTTGCACACTTTTTCAAAATTGAAGTGGAACTGCCCCTGTGGTTTTTTAAAATATACAGATGCTATAAGTTCGTCGTCGGTTTTTGCCAGCATTTTGTAGCTTTTATAGAAATTGCGCAGCAGAAGATCGCGCTCCCCCTTCTCTCCGCGCAGCACTAAGCGGGCATCTAAGCCCAGCAGCCAGATGGTCAGGTCGCCAATGGGCGAAGCATTGGCCAAATTGCCTGCGACTGTCGCCATGTTTCGGATGGGCGTGGACGAAACCAATTTCAGGTGGCGGTCAAGTTGGGGAAAATGACGGTGCAAGACATCGGCCTCTAACCAGTCGGACACCACAGTGGCTGCCCCAATTTCGATGTAATCGCCCTTATCGCGGATGCCCTGCCACTCTTTCCGGCCAGACAGGTGGCGCGCCGGGGCACCAACCATACTTTCGGGGCGTTGCACATAGACATCGGTACCCCCACCCACCGGGATGGCCGAAGGGAGGGGCGAAGCAGGGATCGGCTGCTCCAGCGCAGCCAGCCGCCCGGGCATGTCGGCAAAATACGCAGGTACCACTCCCTGTTCGATGGCGTATTGCAGGACACTCTGTCCCTTGCGGCCATCCAGCAGGCGATTGAGGCGGGCAGCTGCCCGTTCAATGGATTTATAGCCGGTACACCGACAGATATTGCCGTCCACCGCCATTACAGCGGCCTCTTGTGTACGGGTCTTGGACTCTAAGCAATAGCCGGTCATGGACATGATGAAACCCACCGTACAAAAGCCGCACTGGGTACCGTTTTCTTCTACCATTGCCGTTTGGACGGGCGTGAGGCTGCCCTGCGGGGGGTTAATGCCTTCGATTGTGACAATATGCCGCCCGGCGGCGTTGGCAAGGGGCATCAGACAGGAGGTCATGGCGCGGTATTCCACGCTGCCGCCTTCGCGCAACTCTCCCACCAGCACGGTACAGGCCCCACAGTCGCCTTCGCGGCATCCACATTTGGTACCGGATAAGTGCCGATGATAGCGGATAAAGTCCAAAAGTGGCAGTCCCCGAGGCTGTTCAGAGGCAATTTTCTGATCGTTGAGCCAAAAACAGGTCATCAAAATGGGAAATTGAAAATTGAAATAATTTTACATATAAAATAAAAAACACTGCGATTTTTGTAAAGCAGTGATAAAGGTTAACTGTTTACGCCTGTCCGGCACTTCGGTTTTCTAATATTTTTTTGAAGGAACGACTGCGTATTTCGTCCAAAGTGAGGCCGGTTTTCAATACTTCCGCTTCGGTGATGGCCCCGCTGTTGAGGGCGCGCAGGAAATAATTGAGCAGGCCCTGGCCGGTAGCCGCGTCGTCGAATACGTCACCAATGAGGGTGGCGCGGGCGGCTTTTTCCACGAAGGTTTTGAGCCGCTCCACCGCATCGTCGTAGCTTTCCAGAAAGAAGGCATAGACGGCGGCATAGCGCATGGGTAATTGGGCGGGGTTGAGGTCCCAGCCCTGATAGAAGCCGTTCCAGAGGGAGTGGCGAATGTGGTCGTATCCCTTTTTCCACGCCCGGTGAACGGTTTCTTTGTTTTCTTCCAATTGACCCGGAGTCAGGTGGTCGCCGCGATGCGGCCCGATGGGCATGGTATTGGTGGCTCCGTCCGAAAGCCAGATACCCGTATGGGCAAGGGCCACTTTGGTGACATGGTGGGCAAAATCGCACACGGGATGGTTCATTTCCTGGTATTTGGCTGTAATGCCGCACGAAGCCGTGTAATCGTAAGTGCCAAAGTGGGTGGCGATGAGGCGACCTTTTCCGGCCCGGATGAATCGCAGCAGGGGATTGCTGCCACTGTCGTCCAGAATGGATTGGGTGGTCTCTACCATCATTTCCATTTGCAGGCTATCAGGTGCCAGACCCAGCCCCTCTTCCAATATTTCAAAAAAGGCAACTAAGGTACTCACCTGCTCGGGAATGGTCACTTTGGGCAGCATCACGATGAAGTTGTCGGGCAGCCGCCCCCCGGTGGCCTGCACTAAGGTGGTGATGAAAATATCCAGCGTGCGCAGTCCGCGCTCTTTCATGTCTTCGGTGAAAGGTTTGATGCGAATGCCAATGAAAGGCGGCAGGGAGCCTGCTGCCATGCCTTTGGCACATTCCAAAGCGGCATTGCGGGCCGTGTTGTCCTCTTCCTCGTTGCTTCGGTTGCCGTAGCCGTCCTCGAAATCAATCCTGAAATCTTCTACCGCTTCGGTTTGAAGTTTTTGCAGGACTTTGTGGTAGATTTGATAGGACAAATGGGCGGAACTTTTGCGGCGCAGATCAGGCGGCAGTGCTTCGTAGTCGCTTTTCAGTTGTTCGGCTGTGTGAGAAAGAGTGTCTGTTTTTTCGCTGCCGGGCAGGTCGAATATTTTGCCAAAGCGCACAAAATCGGGTGCGTATGCGTGAAAAGCCTCCAACGCTTTTTCGGCGAGGCTGGCAGCGGTATCGTGTTTGAACAGGTTGGCTCCGCCATACACGGTATGCACGGCCTGCCGGTCGGGGCGGTCGCCGCGATAGATGCGGTTGAAGGCGGCATTGGCCTGCCCCAGTTCGGAGAATAATTTTTCTTTTTTGTCTGCGGGAATGGTCATATCAGGAATGTCGAGGAAAAGACAAATAATAAAGCGCCACAAAAGTACAACTTTCCCAGTATGTATGGAAATGATGTGCGTTTAACGTCCCTTTTTGCAAATTTGTTCTATATTTGCCCCACTTCGCGCCCGACTGTTTCAGCAATGTCGGGTTTGTACTGTTGAGCGCCTGATAATCAAACAATCCGTATCCCTGAAAGGATATAACAAGGAAAAATACCCCGCAAAAAAAATTTATAAAAAGAAAGCGCTCCCTGTATTTATAATTTAAAAACCTCCTTATATTTGCCTCCTCTTCATTGGACACCGACTGTACAGAGAAACAGCAGTCGTCGTCCCCCGTCGGCTCCGTTGCAACAATCCGGGCCGAACTTTGCCGGGTCGGGGCCGGCAGGAGGGTGTAGGTCGTTTGATGTGGGTGGTCTGGTAAATTCTTTACGAGGCGCTTTCATCCCCCTCTTTTAATCTTTTGTGTTTTTTTATCGGGACTTGCAGGCCGCCCACAGCGGTCGTGTAATGGTTTTGGCTCTCTGCGCCGTCGCAACGACAGCAGCAGGGAAACCGAGCGTTCTCCGGTCCGCGAGGGCCGTTTTTTATAACTTTTTAACACAATCGGATTATGAAAGACACATTGAAAAAACGAATATTTTTTGGAAATGGATTTGTTAATGAAAGGTTAATGGGGGGGGTAAATGGCTGTTTGCCTTCCTGTTGATGTTTTGGTTGTTGCCGTTTTGGGCGGCTGGGCAGAGCCTTCCCGACACCATGTACTGTGGTACAATTATCCGAACCATTTCGCCTGTGCCTTTTAACAACGAACCTGTGTACTCGGACCGTTTTGGTAATAAATATACACACACTGAATTGCAGGAAAGCAAGTATCTGGCTTCCAGCCATTGCACCAATATTGAAGATTTTGTATTGGAATTTGTAGATAATAGTACGAATCCTTTTACCAATGATGAAAAAGAAAGGATATGTGACGTGTTTCATTATCTTTCTTCCATCATTCAACGCCCTGCACAGGGTCGAAAGGCAACCTTTGGGATTAGAAAAACAGGGATGGAAAGGGAGGTTTTGGCGCAGGGCGGCAGTTTTTACCCGAATCAATGCGGAGTGGGACACAGTTTGGTACACAAAGTGCTTTTTACGGGCGAAAATGAGGGCAACCTTGAACACGCACGCATCAATATTAATATGGCAGAAACGCGGTTTTACAGTGGCGCTGATCCCACCGCTATCGGAGATCACCAATACGATCTCCAAACCGTTGTCTTGCACGAGGCCATGCACGCCTTGGGTATTGCTTCCAACATTGTGCCCGGAGGAGTTGGAAACAGTTTTTATACCCTTTGGGATTTGCATTTGCGCAATCAGGCGGGTGCGCATTTGGTGCAAACGTCTTCGCTGAATAACAACCAGAACTGTTGTTTGCAGTACAACATCAACACAGCGGATTTTGGCTCCAACTGGGCCGATAATATTTGGTCGCAGGACTGTATTGCCAATAACCTGCTATTCAATGTGAATTCACTGCCACCGGTGAACGGAGAATATCCCAACGCGCCCGCTAACGATGAAACATTCAGGAATGTACTGAGCCATTTAGATCGCAGCTGCGGCTCTGGAAACTACGTCATGCACTACAATCTCCTGCCTGGCCCGGATTGGGTACACAGAACATTATCCGGTACTGAGATCAATATTTTGTGTCGCTTAGGTTATGCCGTGTCCACCTGCAACGCCGACTGCATTGCGGTGGCAAGAGACGAAGACATTATCTATATGGGCATCGGGGCGACTACTACTGTGGATGTAAAAGCCAACGATTTTTTCTCCCCCAATGCCACGCTGGAATACCTGCCCGTTTGTGGCAGCCATTCCGGTCTTACGGTCACGCCCCCTTCCGGCAGCGGCAGCGTGTTTAGTGTACAGGCCAACGCCCTGGGCGTTTATACCTTCTGCTATGCCTTGAGAGACTGCAATGGTCTGCGCTGCGATGTAGGCAAAGTGAAAGTAGTGGTGTGGAACGAAAACTTAGTGGCACAGGCTTGCGGCTCCCTTCCGGAATGCGAATTGGTGCCATTTGGCAGCTTTGAGGAATTTAATGATCAGGAAACCATGCTGAAGGTATTGGCAGCAGGGGCGCAGGAAGGAAAGCGAAATACGGGTTTTAGCTTTGGGCCGGTCAATGTTTTTGACAATACGGCGGATTTTTTTCAAAATACTGCATTGATACGTTTAAAGTGTTTTGGTCCACCTACAGGTAGTGACATAGTGCCAATAATTGAAGGTGACAAAGCATCTGGCCTGATAGCACGTAATGGGGCATCTAACATTGATCCCACCAATCCCGCCCTGTTTGTACAAGAACCTGAAGGCTTTGCCTTTCCTTTATGCCGCCCTGTTTACCCGGGCATGAGGGGGGAAGTGACATTTTTAGCAACAAATAAGTCCTCATGCCAAAACAACCACATTAGGGTTGAGTATTCTTCGCGCCCTCCTTTGTGGGGAAGATACTTATACCAGAATCCGGGAGCGAATGGGCCACGTAATGATGTTTTGATCACGTCAAATGAACTAACGACTCCCATATGGAGACGATACACCGTCCCATTTCACAACAACAGCGATTCATGCTGGAACTATATGTATTTGAGCTCTTTCAAATCAACTTCCAATGAAGTAGATGGGTTCGGCTATATCCTCATTGATGACGTTCATCTCACGCTACAGAATCATTTTACCGAGATATTCAACATCGCTCCCCCCGTGCCTTCCCGTAGTACACCCTGCCCTGGAGAGTTATTTACAGTTGATCTTACTTTGTGCAAGCCCAGCGCCTGTACCCAGGGAGGAAGTTATGAAAATCCGGATATCAACATAGAAACCCTGCTGCCACCCGGCCTTTCCTTTGTGCCTTCCGCCGATTTTCCGACACCCAATATCGTTATCCCGCGTGGCAGTATGGGAAACTGCAAAACCCTGCGCCTAAATGTTCAGGTGGACAACAATACAGCCTTAGTAGGGCAGGAACTATCTGTTCAATTCAGATTAGGAGCTAATTGTTTTGACGTACACACGATAAGTACTTTGATAAAACCTGCCGGAGTGCAGGCAAGCCTGTTGCTTTCTATGCAGGAAAATTCAGGCATTCCCAACGACGGTATTGTATGCAAAGGCGCTGCTGTAATCATCACCGCCACCACCAACGGAAGTTTTTACCTGTGGAGCACGGGGGCTACTACTCAAAGCATTACGGTGTCGCCCACTGCCACGCAGAGTTACACAGTCACCGTCACGGGTCTTGGGCTTTGTCCAAATAGTGATTTCGTAAGTGTGGTGGTGGAAGATTGTACCTTCACCTGCCCCTGCACCGATGCAGAAACCCTCAATATAGATGCCACCACAGAGCATCGGTATAGTGTATTAGAGGCTCTGTATGATTACGATAAGAACAATGATGGCAACCTCACTGACGGCGACCACAATGGCTGTATTGCCATTGCCGGGCGTTTGGAAATAGACGTAGAACTTGGAATCAATGCGGCAGAGATTCGTATGCAGCCCTGCTCGGAGATCGTTATTGTCGGCAACAGTAAGACGAAAGCGGGTGTCGTGATACCAGGTAAGAAATTCGTATTGACGGGAAACGATATACACGGCTGCGATGTGATGTGGAAAGGTATACGCGCAGAAGAAGGCGCTTCTCTTACCCTGTTAAATAACCAGCTCATCGCCGATGCAGAAAACGCAGCGTGGGTAGTACCCTCCGCAAGTGGTAATGCCTTTTCGTCGCTGACCCGTGCCGACATTCGCAATAACAACTTCCAACGCAATTATACAGGCATTTATGTGGCTCCGCCTTCGTCAGGAAATATATCTTTTGGCGGTCAGGTGATTCATACTATCACAGGCAACTCCTTCGACGGAGCAAGTCTGCTGCCTCGCTGTTCGAATAGTGGCACACCCAATGTGCTGTCGCCTGTGGGCTATGCGGGCGTGGTTGTGAATGGAGCTGATATCACAGTAGGCAGCGCTGCCGGATCGCCCTTCAGCAATTATTTCAGCCATATGGGTTTTGGGGTAGTGGCTCGTTCAGGCAGCAAGGTCACGGTGCTGAAGAATTTCTTTAGCGACATTACAGGCGCTGTATCCGGCACCGCTCCCACCGCCGGAGCGGGCATTTTCTCTACAGGGGTATCAATGGACGCACAATTCAATCGCTTTTCAGCCTGCACCTATGGCATCTATTCCGGTGGTGGCGTTGATGTGACCATACGCGATAATACAGTGGGCAGTCCGGTAGATATTTTTGCCGACCTGCAAGATCCGGTCAATTTGGATATTTACCAAAACTGGGACCTGAAGTTCAAAGAATACGGCATTCGGGCCAGGGGCTTGCGCAACGTAACGGCTTCCGTAGCCGGGGTGCCGGTTTCTTTCAATCGCTATGACATCGGTCTGAATACCTTTTTCAGCGCAGGACAGCATAACGGAACTACGCCCCACTGTGCCGTCTTGCTGAGCAATGCAGGCGGTGCCCCCGATATGCCCACCGGCTCGCGTTTTTACCTGAATACGGCCTTCATTGCCGATCGCATCAATGGGTTTGTGGTGGAAAACCAGAACCGCTGGCAAATTACGGATAATTATGTGCAGATGGAAATACCCCCGGCCCAGGGCAATAGCAGAAAGTTGGGGATCGGGCTTTTTGGCGCCCACAACAACTACCTGTATGGGTGCAGCGTAGTGGCCAATGAAGACGGGGGGAGGACTTCGGATGCGTTCTCGACCAACCAAAGCCAAAACAACAAATTCTGTTGCAATTATATGTATGGCACCAACCGGGGCGCATTTTTTGCGGGTTCCTGCACGGGCACCCAATACCGCTTCAATCAGATGAGCAGCCACGCCAACCCCGTATATATGAACCCCTCCGGAACAACCGGGCCACAGGGGAGCCAGACGGAGACGTTCTCCAATATTTTTGAGCCTGGATGTGGCATTGCCAAACATGAGGGAGGGCAATTTATTGCACAAAACTCACAATTTTTCGTAACCGACATGAATCCTCCCAACTGGCCGGATGGAGTGGATCCCGATATTTTTTTTAAAACCAACTTTAAACCTTCAATACCGTGTTCTGCCAGCCCGAACAATTGTCCCCCGCCGGATTATGGTGATATAGCAGTAGCGGCCACCTCAGATCCGGTCACTGCACAGGGTAGTTTTGTCGGTAGTGCTTATGGGGATGCTTTGCAATGGGAAAACGAACGGGATTTATATCAAAGGCTGAAACTAAACCCGGCATTATTGGGAGAATCGGCTGCTATTGCTGCTTTTTTTGCCAATATAGAGGCGGGAAGCGCCTTAAAGGCGCATTACGAAGCCGATCAGCTCGTGCGTGAGACGGATATCCTTCCGGCCCCCTGGTCACAGGCGTTGCAAAGCGCCGTGGACAGCATCCGGCATATAGAAACAGCAGCCAACAATTTGTTGAACGGACTGTCGGCTGTCAGTACCCATGCAGACAGCCTGATGCTTTATGAGCAGGCATCGGCTGTTCATATGCAAGCGACACCATTTATGCAAATGTTGAGCGCATTGCAACAACAAACAGACTCCCTGCGCCAAATCAAAGCACAGACTGCCCTGCCTCAAATATTGGCGCTGCCGGAAGGGGATGTATTACAAAGTAAACGCAAAACCGTACACCGCGTGTATTTGGAATGGCGGGCTTCGGGCAGCGATACCCTGACTGCTGCACAGTTTGCCGCCATCGGCCCCATTGCCCATCAGTGCGCCAGTATGGGAGGCACTGCGGTTTATTTAGCCCGTGCTTTATATCAGATCAAGGAGGCAGAAGGTTTTGATGATGGATATTTGTGTGATCAGGCAGAAGACCGTACGTCTTTGGACAAAAGGCAACCATCCAAGACTTTCCTTTGGCCAAACCCTGCCAATAACCAAATCAATATCTGGATGCAAGACATACAGGCAGATCAGTCCATTGATGTACAAATCAGAGATATTTCTGGACAAATACTTCGTTCTTTCAGTACTTTCTCCTCCAATGGTATCATTCAGATAGAGGTAGAGGGGCTTAGTTCAGGCATGTACTTCTGCCACATACATCCTACAGACAGAAAAGTGGAAACGCTTAAATTCGTCATTTCTAAATAATTCATTTTTTCATCTGCGGGGATATAGTGCGTCACTATATCCCCGTCATCTTTACAGATATGAAGCCTTACTTCGTAATGATTGTAATATGTATATACGCCCATCGGCTAGTTGCACAATTACACGATAATACCTGGTTTTTAGGATACGGATTTTCAGAATACAATATCATACTCGGGCTTACTAAATTAACATTTGATGACGGTATCCTGAAAATAGATACTGCGAAAAATGTGGGATTTGATTTTGATCACAATAATTCTGCTTTTTCAGATGATGAAGGCCGCTTCATTGCTGCTTTTGACGGAGAAGAGGTTATGAACAAACGATATGAATTTATGGAAAATGGCAGAGGAATGAACGTAGAAATTATTAAAGATTATTATTATTTATCTTGGGGAAACATCTCGCAGGGTTCAGTGATGTTACCCTGGCCGGAACATCCGGATAGTGTTTTAATTTTATACCTTAGTCATTTGTTATTTATTAAGTCGAATGGGGATGTGGATGGCGCTTCACTTGGTCTGAATATGGCCATCATAAATAAAAGAAAAAATAATGGGTTAGGAGCAGTTATCACAAGAGATGTCAGTATAATCGAAGACACGGTCTCGTATGGACATCTTATACCCGTAAAACACGCCAATGGGAGGGACTGGTGGGTTATGGTGTCAAGAATTAAGAGTAATGAGTTTTATACCGTTTTAATAGACCCACGAGGACCGAGAGTCGTTGAAAGGCAGGCTGTAAATTATTCCATCATTAATGGCGTAGGGCAGGCACGGTTTTCCCAAGACGGTTCTAAATTTATTTTTCATAATGGCGTGGATTTTAGTGCTTCCGGAGTTTCTATCAATTTTTTTGATTTTGATCGTTGCACAGGTCTTTTATCTAATCATCAGCAGTACTTCATGAAAGGGAATTTTGGAGGGGTTTCTTTTTCTCCCAACGGACGGTATGCCTACCAAAATGTATTGGATACCGCATGGCGCTATGATCTACAAGCATCCGATATATGGGCCAGCCGTGAATTGATAGCAGTATATGACAAATTTAAAGGGCCTTTTTCAACTTATTTTTACCTAATGCAATTGGCACCGGATGGGAAAATATACAGCAGCGCCCCCAACGGTGTTAATTATCTCCACGTCATTCATCAGCCCGATGAAGAAGACTGCCAATACCATCAGCACGGCATTAAATTGCCCAAATACACAGGTTTTTCCGTTCCCAACTTCCCCAATTACCGCCTCGGCCCCTTAGACGGCTCGCCCTGTGACACCCTGGGCCTGAACAACGACCCCCGCGCCTGGTACCGCTATGGGCAGGACAGCCTTGATGCGCTCTCGGTGGCCTTCCACGACCTGTCCTACCACGAACCCGCCACGTGGGAGTGGGACTTCGGCGACGGATCGCCCCTGCTCCGGGGTGTGCGCCACCCGGAACACCAGTACCCCGCTGCGGGCAAATACGAAGCCTGCCTGACGGTGCGCAATGTACATGGGTCGCATACGCACTGCAAAACGCTCTACCTCGGCGTGTCGGCGCAGGACAACCCGGTGCTACAGGCCCAGGTGGTGGTCTCGCCCAACCCCTTCACCGACCGCCTCGCCGTCGCTCTCAGCACGCCCGACCTGCGCCGCCCGGTGTTCCGCCTCTTCGATGTGACGGGCCGCGTGGTGCGCACGGAGCGGCTGGAGTACGGCATCAATGAAATTGAGACGGGGGATTTGGCAAAAGGGGCGTACTTTTGGGCGGTGGAAGCCGGGGGAGAGCGGGTGAAGGGAGGGAAGGTGATGAGGTTGTAATTATTTTTTGATTTAAGATTTAAGATTTAAGATTTAAGATTTAAGATTTAAGATTTAAGATTTAAGATTTAAGATTTAAGATTTTTGTGGTTGGTTAGAAGATTGGATCTT